>Ga0153915_10000295_pt1 | contig 45506 bp, 45 predicted proteins | sample Opewatmetagenome_2_FD_107003 | JGI IMG/M metagenome (GOLD analysis project Ga0153915, IMG submission 107003) | Freshwater wetland microbial communities from Ohio, USA - Open water 3 Core 3 Depth 3 metaG | ecosystem: Environmental > Aquatic > Freshwater > Wetlands | place: USA: Ohio, Lake Erie...
ACTATCGGAGGCACGATCAGCCCCGCAGGAGGAAACTTTGAAGAACCGGTCACACAGGCTACGCTTAAAGTCGTCGGCGCTTTCCACGGCCTTTCCCGCGAACGCTCTGATGCGCGCAGGTATCCGGCGATCGACCCGTTGATCAGCTGGAGCAAATACAAAGGATTTATTGACGAAGAGGATGAATCCGTGGGCCATGATGCTTTGCGCAGAAGCCATGAGATATCCCAGATGATGAAAGTTATCGGGGAAGAAGGTACTTCGCTTAATGACTACATAGAATACCTGAAAGGCGAATTATTTGATTTTGTTTACCTGCAGCAGAACGCTTTTGACCCTGTGGATGAGGCGACCAGCCAGGAAAGGCAGGTTTATACTTTTGATTTTATCCGCAGGATATTGCAGGCGGAATTAAAATTAGAGGATAAAGACAAAGCCTTGCATTTTTTCCAGAAATTAAGGCAATTGATACGCACTTGGAATTCCAGTGTTTGGATGAGCGCGGAGTTTAAGCAGATCGAAACTGAGATATCCGCATTGTTAAACGAGCATAATCTAACGGCAGGCAAATAAAATGCAAAAAGTCTATACCAATATAATCCAGATCGCCGGAGATGTGATCACCGTAGAAGCAGACGGGGTAGGTTATAATGATGTGGCGCAGATCTCCGTGCGCGGCGGCTTAAGCCTTGCCCAGGTTATCCGCATTGACGGTAGAAAGGTTTTTCTGCAGGTTTTTGCAGGCAGCCGCGGGATCTCCACGGGCGATAAAGTGCGTTTCTTGAACCATCCTATGCGCGTTGCCACAGGGGATAATTTACTGGGGCGTATTTTTAACGGCAGCGGCCTGCCTCTTGACCGCGCTCCGGAGCTTTCTGAGAATATGGCGGATATCGGCGGCCCGCCGGTTAACCCGGTAAAAAGGATCATACCCAATAAAATGATCCGCACGGGCATCCCGATGATTGATGTCTTTAACTCCCTGGTAGAATCGCAGAAACTGCCGATCTTTTCAATTGCCGGTGAGCCTTACAATGAACTTTTGGCCCGCATCGCCATCCAGGCCCAGGTGGATATCATTATCCTGGGAGGGATGGGGTTAAAGTATGACGATTACCTGTTTTTTAAAGATACGCTAAAAACCCACGGGGCTTTGAACCGTTCGATCTTCTTTATACATACCGCGTCTGATCCCGTAGTAGAGTGCCTGCTTGTCCCGGACATTTCTTTGGCCGTGGCTGAGGATTTCGCGCTTAAAGGCCGGAGAGTGCTGGTTTTACTCAGCGATATGACCAATTTCGCCGACGCGCTTAAAGAAGTATCCATTACTATGGAACAGGTCCCTTCTAACCGCGGTTATCCGGGCGATCTTTACAGCCAGTTGGCCAGCCGTTACGAAAAAGCGGTAGATTTTGACACGGCAGGCTCGATCACTATCCTGGCGGTAACTACTATGCCAGGCGATGACGTAACCCATCCTGTTCCGGATAATACCGGCTATATCACCGAAGGCCAGTTCTACCTGAAAAACGGGGTGATCGAGCCATTCGGGTCGTTAAGCAGGCTTAAGCAGCAGGTTAATGGCGCAACCCGTTCAGACCACCGCACGATCATGGACGCGATGATCCAGCTTTTTGCCAGCTATCGCCAGAGCCTGGAGAAACAATCCATGGGATTCCAGATGAGCGCCTGGGACGAGAAGCTGCTCAAATACGGCAGGCTTTTTGAGGAGAAGATGATGTCTTTAAAAACCAACATCGCTTTGGAAAAAGCCCTGGACCTGGGTTGGCAGATCTTAGCGGATTCTTTCAGCCCTGAGGAAACAGGGATCAAGCGCTCTATTCTTGAGCAATACTGGCCCCGTTAGAAACAGATTAACGGGAATAGCCACCAAATATATCTAACGTAACGTTTCTAACGGGGCTGGCCCCGAAAAGCAGCAGGTAGTAGATAGAATGTAGGGAAAACCTGGAATCCAACACCTAACACCAATGCCGGCCAAAATAAAGTTCACTAAAGGAGAGTTAAAAAGGCAGCGCGATGACTTAAAACAGTTTGAGCGTTACCTGCCCACGCTGCAACTAAAGAAACAACAGTTGCAGCTGGAGATACTTACACAAAGGACGCTCCTGCAGGAAAGAAGCCTTTCTTTGGGCAAGAAAAAACAGGCGATCGACGCCTGGAGCGGCTTATTCAATGAACCGGCAATCGACCTAAAGCCATTTTTATCTTCAGCTAAAGTAGCTACCCGCCTTAAAAATATCGCCGGCGTGGATATACCTGTATTTAGCGCGCTGGAGTTTGCCCCGGCTGTATATGACTTATTTATCACGCCCCTCTGGATAGATACGGCAGTGGACCTATTAAGGGCGGTGATCGTTTTAAAACAAGAGGTCTCGATTCTGGAGAAAGGCATTGTTATCTTGCGCCATGAATTGCGCACAACTACCCAGCGGGTGAACCTTTTTGAGAAAGTGCTCATCCCTCAGGCAGAGGAGAATATCAGGTTGATCAAGATCTATATCGGTGACCAGATGGCCAATGCTGTCGGCCGCAGTAAAATCGCCAAACGTAAGATCGAAGAGCTGGTTTTGGCAGGAGAAGCGGCATGATCGTGGCGATGAAAAAAACAGTGGTGATCACTCAAGGTAAAGACAAACTGTCCGCTTTGCATAAATTGCGTTCATTGGGAGTCTTTCATGTCCGCCATGCCCAGTTGCCCAAGGGTAAAGACATTAATATTTTGGCAGAAGCTATTACGCTGGTCTCTCAGGCTTTGAGCATTTTACCGGAAGATACGGATATTCAGCCAACTGCTGGCGCGCCACTGGTTGATTGGGAGCTTACCGCCCGGCATATCGTCGATCTTTATAAACGCAAGGATCAATTAGCGCAGTATCTGCAAAAACTTTCTGTAAATATTCAACAATATGAAGAGTGGGGTGATTTTGACCCAAAGAGTTTTCAGGAATTGGCCAGGCAGAATATTTTTGCCGGGTTATATCAGCTGCCCATTGAAATTATATCGGCGCTTCCTCAAGATATAGCGGTTTTAAAGATATCCGTAAAAAACGGGATCGCTAACTGCCTGTTAGCTGCTCAAAAGAACATAGATATAGGATTTAAAGAGATCCCGCTTCCTCAGATGAGCCTGACGGATATGTATAAACGCCGGGCACTGGACAGCCAGGCGATCAAGGATATTGACGGGCAATTGCTTAAACAGGCATATTCCCGAAGGATTTTGCAGGAAGCAAAGATTAATTTACAGAAAGAGCTGGAATTCCAGGAGGCGCTTGCCGGCGAAGCAGAGGAAGAGGATTTTTCTTATATCAGCGGGTTTATCCCGTCAGATTCTGTAGAGCGGCTTACCTGTCAGGCAAAAAAAGAACAATGGGCTTTGCATATTGATGACCCTGACGCCTCTGAAGATGTCCCGGTTTTACTGCGTAACCCCGCATGGATCGCGATCATCAATCCTGTATTTAAGTTCCTGGAGATCTTGCCGGGTTACCGCGAAATTGACAGCAGCCTTTGTTTCCTGATCTTTTTCAGCATATTCTTCGGTATATTGATCGGGGACGCCGGTTACGGCCTGGTTTATTTTTTGATCACCTTTTTTGTACAGCGCAGCGCTATGAAAAAACATAAACAGGCAAACGGGTTTTTTCTCTTTTACATCTTAAGCTTTTGCGCTATGATATGGGGGTTGTGCACAGGGACGTTTTTTGGACAGGCGTGGCTTTTGAAAGCAGGGTATAAGCCGCTGGTCCCTGCGCTTAATGATGAAAAAGCGATGCAGGGGCTATGCTTTTTGATCGGAGCCGTGCATTTATCCATAGCGCATATCTGGAGAGCGGCGCTGAAAGCCCCGGCGTTAAATGCCCTAGCTGATATTGGCTGGATATGCGTGCTGTGGGCGTGTTTTTTTACCGCTAAACTGTTGATCTTAAGCGAAACATTTCCGCCATTCGGCATTTGGCTGTTATCCTTTGGGTTAGCGCTGGTCGTATTATTTACTGATCCCCAAAAGAATATTTTAAAGGGCATCGGCGCAGGCTTGGGGACCGTTGCTTTAAGCTTGATGAATAATTTTACGGATGTCGTTTCATATATCCGTTTGTTTGCCGTTGGCCTTGCCGGAGTAGCCATAGCTGATGCGTTCAATGCCATGGCTGGTAACGTAGGCACGCAGAATGTATTTTCGATCATTTTAGCCGTATTGATTATTTTAGTGGGGCATACGCTTGGGGCTGTTTTGGGGCCGGTTTCTGTTTTAGTACATGGGGTCAGGTTAAATGTATTGGAATTTTCCGGGCACGCGAATATATCCTGGAGCGGGCAGAATTATAAACCTTTAAAAGAATAAAAAGGGAGAGTATCTATGGATAATAGCATTGTGTTTCATCTTAAAGATTTGTTTCTGCTTAAAGATTTAGGGGCAGCTATGGTTTTAGGGCTTGCTGCTGTAGGTTCCGGCTGGGGCGCGGGATTAGCTGGTATGGCGGCGATTGGCGCCTGGAAAAAGAATTTCGCGCAAAATAAGCCCGCGTCATTTATGCTGGTCGTTTTTGTCGCCGCTCCTCTTACGCAGACGGTTTACGGGATGATCGTTATGCGCCAGTTGATGGAAGTCGCCAACAAAGGGCTTTACCTTTGGGGTATTGGGGCTTTCAGCGGCCTGGCCATCGGGCTCTCCGCGCTTTGGCAGGGCAAATGCGCTGCCTGCGCCTGCGATGCCATGGGCGAGACGGACAAAGGTTTCGGCAACTATCTGGTTGTCCTGGGCATGACGGAAACCGTAGCGCTTTTGGTGATGGCGTTTACTTTAATGCTTTTAGGCATAGTAAGCGTACCGTAATTTTTCGCGGGCGATTAGCTCAGTTGGTTAGAGCGTCTGATTTACATTCAGAAGGTCAGGGGTCCAACTCCTCTATCGCCCACCATTCTTTTTAGTTTAAAGCAAAACAACACTTGCAAACGCGCTTGTTTTAGGTTAAAATCAACACCCTAATATTGAGGGCCCGTGGTGCAGCCTGGTTCAGCACGTCAGATTGTCGATCTGAAGACCGCGAGTTCAAATCTCGTCGGGCCCGCCAAACACTTTAGCGCCGTAAGTTATCTGCGGCGCTATTGTTTTTTAATTTAGAAGACGCTGGGGATGTTTAAGTTTTCACTATGCCGAACAGGATAACCGCTGTTATCGTTACCTACAATAATATCACCATGCTTAAGGATCTTTTAGGCGACTTAAGCGGACAATCAAGGCCTCCTGAACAGATCATTGTGGTGGATAACGCAAGTTGCGATTTAACCGCTAGTTGCCTTAAGGCAGAGTACGCGCATATACGCTGTATCCGCCTTGGTGAAAATACCGGAAGCGCCGGAGGCTACCGGGTGGGTTTAGAGGCAGCGCTTCCGGAAAGCGACCTGATACTTACACTTGATGATGATTTGCGCCTGGAAAGAAATACGCTGGAAGAGTTAGAAGTCAGCTTTGAAGCACTAAAGAAAACAGGCAAAATCGGCGCAGTACGGGCAGTTACCCGCGGTGGCCGCATGCAAAAAGGCAAAGTTTGGGCAGTTACATGGAGGGGCACGCTTTTTAATGCCTTAGTGATCAAAGAAGTAGGGTTACCCGTGGATGATTTTTTCATTTACGGCGAGGACCTGGAATATTCTTTAAGGTTTACCCGGGCCGGCTATTCTTTTTATTGGGTACCTTCCAGCAGGTATTTAAATCCGCGGCTAGGAGATAAACAAAAGTATTCTCTTTTCGGAAAAACGATCATCTATTATTCGCAAGCGCCCAGGCTTTATTACGCTTTCCGGAATGAACTGGCCGTTTATCTTAAATACGGTTGTTTTCTGCGGGCTTTGAGGACATTGGTCTACGCTGTGATGGTGATCTTTTGGATGGCTTGTTTTGACCGCAAGTTTTTTTCTTCAAGGGTAAAAGCGATCCTGCTTGGGCTCATGCACGGTTTGCGTCAAATCCGGGGAAAGGTTATGGAAATTTAAAAGGAGAATGAATATGGCTACAATTGATGATTTCAGGAAAATGGAATTTAGGATTGCCGAAATAAAAGATGTTACTGAACATCCTAACGCGGATAAACTGTTAGTTTTGACTTTGGACTTAGGAGATAAGACCAAACAGGTCGTCGCCGGTATTAAAAGCGCGTATTCCAAAGAAACGCTTATCGGTAAACAGGTCGTCGTGGTGGATAATCTTGATACGGCGGTTTTGCGCGGCGTAGAGAGCCAGGGGATGGTTTTGGCTGCGTCCGACGAGAATGGCATTGTGATCGTTTCCCCGGAGAAAAAACTTACAAACGGGAGCGTGGTCAAATGATCAAACAGTTCGTGCCTTCCAGTGTTTGCCTGAAATGCCGCTCCTGCTGCAGGTTTAGGGAAGCTGATTCTGTTTGGAGCCCTTGTCTTTTGGATGAGGAGATCCAGGAGTTCATTGATAAAGATATACCGGCTGTCGCAATATCTATCGACCACAGGCTGGGCCTTTTGCCCGGGCCGGCAGGCGAAGGCTTTATCTGTCCTTTCTTAAAAAGCGCGGATAACCACTGCCAGGTTTATGCGAACCGGCCGTTTGAATGTCAGCTTTACCCGTTTTTACTTAACTTGCGTTCCGGCAAAGTGCTTTTAACCATAGACCTGAATTGCCCATATGCCAACGAGCATATTAACACGCCAGAAATGCATGATTATATTCATTATTTAACCGCCTACCTTAATCAAAGAAAGCAATTGCAAATGCTTAAAGATAACCCCCAGATCATCCAGGCTTATGAGGATGTCCGAGAACTCGTGGAGCTGCAATTTCCTGATGACCTTAAATGAATTAACTTTAAAAGATAAGAAAATATTCCTGCGCTACCTGAATTTAACGCGCCATGAGCTTTGCGTTTTTTCTTTTGAGAATATCTATATTTGGAAGCCGCTTTTTGATATCCGCTGGAAGGTGATTCAGGGCAGGTTGTGCGTTTTCTTTAAAGATAATATTGGCTGTTTTATGTATCTGCCTCCTTTGGGCGTTCCTGTTTCCGCGCAGCATATCGACGAGGTTTTCTAGTTGATGGATGATTTGAACTCCAACCCGGCGGTCACACGCATAGAGAATATTGAAGAAAAAGACGCGCAAATCTACCGTAAGCTTGGATTAACCGTGCGGGAGAAATATTCCGACTATCTTTGTTTAAGGGCTGACCTAGCCGGTTTGGCCGGCAATAAATTCAAATCCCAGCGCGCCTCCTATAATTATTTCACTAAACATTACCCCTTTAGCAGCGCGGCGTTCTCGGTAAAACATATCCCGCAATGCCGGAAGTTATTTGCGCTCTGGTCCGGGCAGCGTAAAAGCCAGCACGATGACCCGATGTATTTAGGGATGCTTGAGGATAGCCAGCGCGTGCTTAAACAGATATTCTCTAGCTACAAGAAACTTTGCTTTCAGGGCATAGTCGTAAAAACGCATGGCCGGATAAGCGGTTTTACCTTTGGGTTCAAACTGAACTCCGATACTTTCTGCATCGTTTATGAAATTACCGACCTATCGGTCAAAGGCCTTGCGCAATTCATCTTCCGCGCCTTTTGCCAGAAACTGCAGGGTTTTAAGTACATAAACATTATGGATGATTCGGGCCTGGAGAATTTAAAAAAGACAAAATTAGCGTATCATCCGGCGAAACTTATTCCTGGATATATCGCCACCCGGGCATAAAATATGCATATTAATGATCTGGAGTTTACGATTTTTGACACAGAGACTACGGGCCTGGATTTTTTAGCAGGCGAGAGGATCGTGGAGATCGCCGGTTTAAGGTTCAAGGGCGATCAGGCTATCGCGGAATTTGATTCCCTGGTTAATTCAGGCCGGCCTGTTTCTCCGGGAGCTTTCGCGGTGAACAAGATCTCACAACAGATGCTCGCTAGCGCGCCTGCGCCGGAGAAGGTTATCCCGGAGTTCTTAAAGTTTTCCGCTGGCAGCTGCCTGGCTTCTTATAATGCGGAGTTTGACCTGGGTTTTTTAAACGGTGAATTGGCGCTGCTTAAACTGGAACCGGTAAATCCGGCGGAGGTCTTAGATATCCTGACTTTGGCCAGGAATCTTTTGCCGGGATTACCGCGCTATGCGCTTTGGTTTGTCGCTGAAAAACTTGGGATAAAAAATGACCAGAAGCACCGCGCCCTGGCGGATGTCGAGCTTACCCTGCAGGTATTTAAGAAATTAAAAACCATCTTTTTAAGTAAAGGCCTTTTTGATCTTGGGGAAATTTTACCGCTTGGCCGTCCGGCAAACCTGGCCAAGAAAGGATTGTCGCTTGAGAAGCTATCCGTTTTGAAAGAGGCGGTATCAACCGGCAGTAAAATTGTCATCCAGTATATTTCCGTTCAGGATGGAAGGCTTTCCTCAAGAGAAATTATCCCCAAACAGTTGCGCCAGGACGCAAAATACAATTACCTGGTAGCATATTGCTGCCTGAAGCAGGAGGAGCGGGTTTTCAGGGTAGAGAACATACTGGATTTCCGGTTCGTTTAACTTTCTCCGAATATTGGTGTTGAATTAGGCGTAAAGTGGTATAAAATATATCGTAATTTGTTGTTTTAAGTTAGAGGAGAGTTTCGCCGCATGTTATTCAAACGTAAGTCAGAACTGGGAGCTGAACAAAGAAGGTATGTGCGCCTGGATACGGTGTTTCCGGTGCAATTCCGCCTGGAAAGCCCGGATCGGCAAAAGATCCTTTCGGAATGGATCCAGGGTTTTACGAGCAATGTAAGTTGCGGCGGCATATGCCTGGCTGTGAATAATTTCTCGCCGGAGATGTTTAAAATGTGCCGGGAGAATAAAGCTGTTTTATCCCTGGAGATCGAACTGCCGATAATGCGGCGTCCGGTCGGCGCTTTAGCTTCTGTGGTCTGGGCCAAAGAGGTTACTGCCGGGTCAACGCAAAGCCTGTTGGGTTTAGGTTATACCCAGATCAATCCCCGCCATAGCAGCATACTCATGCGTTACGCCTGGAGTAAAAAAATATTCATCCCGCTGGTCATCGCGATTGTTATTATTCTAAGCGCTGCCCTGGGCATCAACGCGCATTATAATTATCAGTTGACCAAGAATAATAAAGCGCTGGTCGAAGAGCTGGTTGGCGTGCTGCAGGAATCAAAGCAGGCTAAAGAAAAGATCAGCCAGTTCGCCTTGTCGCGTAAGGCCTTGCAGGAAAAAATCGATCTTCTGGAAGCGAATATCGGGTCGATCGTTACGCAGGAAGCGAATAAAGTTGCGCCAACTTCCAGCCGCGGTAAAGAGATCAATGAGCGGCTGATCAAGCTTAATCAGGAAAAGAACGCGCTTGCCGAGAAACTGCTTACTTTGTCGCGCCAGGAGGTTATTGCGACACAGGAAGTTAAGCGCCTGGATCAAAAGCAGGAAGCGCTGGAAAAGATCAGCATTGATAAGATGTACAACTGGCTTACCGTGCATCAGAACCCGCGCACAGGCTTAAGCATGAGTTTTGAGGGGGATAAAGATATCGCCAATTGGGCTTTTACTTATGATCAGGCGCTGCTTATCCAGGCTTATACTAATGCCGATGACCTTGACCGGGCAAAGAAACTATTGGATTTTTACGCAAAGCGCGCGGAGACAAAGAGCGGATGGTTTTTTAATGCCTATTATGTTAATGACGGCACTCCTGCGGAGATCGTCATGCACAGCGGGCCGAACATCTGGCTGGGGCTGGCGATCATGCAGTATGCCCATAAAACCGGCGATAAAAGTTATTTGCATACTGCTGAAGCTATCGCCACTAATATTATCGCTTTACAGAATAAAGATGAGGACGCCGGCATCCGCGGCGGGCCGGAATTTTCCTGGTATGCCACAGAGCATAACTTAGACGCTTATGCTTTTTTCAATATGCTTTTTAAAGCCACGGGCAAAGATAAATACAAACAGGCCAGGGAGGCTTCTTTGGCCTGGCTGCTTAAACATACATATGACCGCCAGGATATACCGATCAAGCGCGGTAAAGGCGATGCTACGATCGCCACGGATACTTATGCCTGGTCGATCGCGGCGATCGGACCGGAAAAATTATTTTCCATCGGCATGGATCCGGATAAGATACTGGAATTTGTGGAGGAGAATTGCCAGGCGCAGGTTTCCTTCCTGCGCCCTAACGGTCAAAGCGTTATGGTCAAAGGATTTGATTTCGCACCGCAACGCCACCTTGCGCGCGGAGGGGTAGTTTCTTCCGAATGGACGGGGCAAATGATCGTTTCTTTAAAGATCATGGCGGATTATTATTTGAAGAAAGGCGATCTTGAACGGGCAAAAGCTTATGCAGAGAAAGCTAACGATTACCTGGCGCAATTGGGGAATATGATCATTTCTTCATCCTCGCCTTCCGGCCAGGGAGAGGGGTGCCTGCCATACGCCACCCAGGATTATGTGGATACAGGGCATGGCTGGATGACCCCCAAAGGCAGCCATACGGGTTCAGTTTCCGGTACCGCCTATACTATTTTTGCTTACTACGGTTTTAATCCTTTGGAAATCAAGGAATGAACGGAGAGCTTAAAGTTATTTATCAAAAGCTCTTCAGGGCTTTCGGCCCGCAGCATTGGTGGCCGGCTGAAAACGGTTTTGAGGTCATTCTGGGCGCGATCCTCACGCAGAATACCAGTTGGATGAATGTGGAAAAAGCGCTCTTGAATCTTAAACAAAGCGGCAACCTTTCTGCGGCGAAATTACAACACATGCCCGTTAAGAAGCTCGCTTTACTTATCCGTAGTTCCGGGTTTCATAATCTCAAAGCTTTACGCGTTAAGGCATTCTTGAAATTTTTCTTTGGTAAATATCGTGGTTCGTTGCGTTTAATGCGGCGGGCTGATCAAGATATACTGCGCGAACAGCTGCTTAGCGTTTACGGTATCGGCCCGGAAACCGCGGATTCCATATTGCTTTACGCTTTGAATAAACCGGTATTTGTCGTGGATAGTTACACGCGCAGGATCCTGCTGCGCCATCGCCTGATCAAAGCGGAAGACAAGTACGCGGCGATCCAGGGTATCTTCACGCGCTCGTTGGAAAGTGACACAAAGGTCTTCAATGAATATCACGCGCTTTTGGTAAAATTAGCTAAGGATTATTGCCAGAAAAACAAACCGAAATGCAAACTTTGTCCGCTAAATGGCCAAAAAAGAACGCTTAACTAAACTTATCCGGGAATTGATCAGTATTGATTCGCAGAATCCTCCGGGCAACGAGGCCAAGATCGGCCGTTATGTGCAAAAGTTCCTTCTTGGCCTGGGCTTAGAGAGCCGGATATATGAATTCCGCCCAGATAGGCCTAATGTCGTGGGGATTTTAAAAGGCAGGAACAGTAAACATAAATTATTGCTTACCCCGCATCTGGATACTGTCCCCGCCGGGAAAAACTGGAAATTCCCTGCATTTAAAGGGTTGATCCGCCAAGGCAGGATCTACGGTTTAGGCGCCACGGATTGTAAAGGTAACCTTGCGGCGATGCTGGAAGCGTTGAACAGTATTACCGAGCAAGGTTTAGTTTTTGATTATGATATTGTGATCGCCGCGACTAGCGACGAGGAAAGCGGATCAGGCCTGGGGCTGATCCCTTTGATCGAGCGGAAGATATTGAAAGTTGACGCCGCCCTGGTGCTGGACGCTGATGATTTCGAGATAGTCGTCGCCCAGAAAGGGCTGATGCATTTAAAGGTGCGCATCCGGGGCAAAAAAGCCCATGGCGCTTATCCCTGGCTGGGCAATAACGCCATAGATATGGCTGTGCGGGTTTTAGCCGACCTTAAAGCGCAAAAAGAGAAATTCGCGCCGAATAAATATCTGCATGGGCCGACTGTGAATATCGGCACGATCCAGGGAGGGGACAAGGTGAATGTGGTGGCGGATTGGTGCGAATTTGAGCTGGATTTCCGCTTCCTGCCCGGGAGTAGCGAAAAGCCGCTGCTTAAAAATCTAAAAAACACGCTGGCAAAATACAGCAAAAAGTTTTCCATAGAAGTCCAAGGCATACAGGCGCCTTACCGCATAGAAGAAAAACACCCTTTGGTCAGTTCTTTAGTGTCCGCGATGAAAAACTTAAAAGTAAAACCGCAAATCAGCGGCTCGGAGGGGGCGACGGTGATAACTTTCTTTCAGGATCAAAATATTCCCGCTGTCGCCACGGGTTTTGGCAAGGAAGGCTGCGCGCATATCGCCGACGAGTACGCTTCATTAAATTCACTTTATAAAGGCGCGGAAGTCCTGGAAGAATTCTTACGTAACTACAAGGTCAGCTAACTTAAATATCCTAAGGAGAAAAATATGGAAGGGTTAAATATTTTTAAGAGGCCCAGGCTTAAGAAACCATATCTGGTCGTCGCCTGGCCCGGCATGGGGGATGTGGCTTTTCGGGCAGCGTCTTATCTTGTAGATAAGCTTAAAGCTGAAGAGTTCGCTAAAATTGAAGCTACGGAGTTTTTCTATCTTACCAGCAGCGTTATCGAGTCAGGGATATTGAAAATGCCGGCTTTACCGCAGAGCAACTTTTTTTACTGGAAGAATAAAACCGGTAAGAACGATCTGATCATTTTCGTAAGCAATGCCCAGCCGGACCTGGCCAAAGCAGAAGAGTATTCCAGGCTGATCATTAACCTGGCCAAGAGTTTTCATGTCCAGATGGTCGTCAGTTTCGCTTCTATGCCGCTTGCGCTTGAGCATCTGCAGGCTTCCAAACTCTGGTTTGCCGCGACGAATACACAATTACGCGAGGCGTTAAAGAAAAATGATTTCGCTTTGTTGAATGAAGGCCAGATCAGCGGGATGAACGGGCTTTTCCTGAGCCTGGCCAAGAGAGCGGGTTTAGAGGGATGTTGCCTGCTTGGCGAGATCCCGCTTTATACTATCCAGATAGAGAATCCCAAGGCTTCCGCCGTTGTTTTAGAGGGGTTAGCTAAAATACTGGGGATAGAGTTTGACCTTAAAGCTTTGCATGAACAGGCCAACGCGATGGAAGAAGAGATCAATAAGCTGCTGGATTATTTAAAACTTGGCCCATCGGGCGCTCCTGCGCCGATCGGTGAGGAAGAGATAGAGTTGATCAAAAAAAGCCTGAGCCAGCTGACCAAACTGCCTGGTTCGGTCAAAGAAAAAATAGAAAAGCTTTTCCAGGAAAGCCAGCTGAATATCGCAAAAGCAAATGAGCTGAAAGCCGAACTGGATAAGTGGAATGTCTATAAAGAATACGAGGACCGTTTCCTCGACCTGTTCAGAAAGAACAGGGATAAAGGTAATTAGCTATGCCTCTTGAAGAGATCAAGGTTATCCTGTTCGACCTGGGCAATGTCCTGGTGGATTTTAACCACAGGATAGCTTTGGAGAGGATATCCGCTTTTTGCGATAAAAGCCCGGATAACCTGGAAATATTTTTTGTTCAGTCTCCGATAACCAGCGCTTTTGAAAAAGGCGAACTCGCCCCGGAGGAATTTTTCCGGCAGGTTAAGCAAGCGCTCGGCCTCAGGCTTGGTTATGATTCTTTTGTTTCGATCTGGAATGAGGTTTTTTCTTTGAACACAAAAAACCGCGCTGTCTACCATATTGTCAATATCTTAAAGCAAAGATACCGTACAGCGCTGCTCTCTAATACGAATATCCTGCATTACAAATACCTGAAAGAGAATTTCCCGGTTTTTGGGGTTTTGCATGAACAGTTCTTATCTTTTGAAATGGGCGCGGTCAAACCAGAGAAAGCGATCTATCAAAAAGCCATCGCTGCGCTGGGAGTATCGCCGGAAAATATTTTTTATACTGATGACCGTAAAGAGCTGATCGCCTGCGCCAGAAATTTAGGCATAAAAAGTTTTGTCTTTACCAGCGTCGAACAGCTCATCCGGGATATGTCCTCTTGCGGTATAAATATCTAAGCCATGAAAAGCAAGCGTTACCAGAGGCGTTTTTACAGAGACGATCTCTCCCGCCAGGGCTTGAACCTGCTGCGTTGTTTGCATAAAGAAACCGACCTGTATATCCTCTCCGATAAAGCCTTATCTAAAAGTTCAGTCGATCAGAAAGTACGCGCCCTGCGCAGCGATATTGAGAATTATATCCGCAAGGATCCCAGGTTTGAGCACGCTTTAAAGCCTATGGCGGTAGAGTTGCGCGCGCCGGCGGTTATCCGCCTGATGAGCAAGGCCGCAGCGATTGCCGGGGTCGGCCCGATGGCCGCGGTCGCCGGAGCGATCGCCCAGCTGTTGGGCAAAACGTTGATCAACTCCGGTTGCCGAGAAGTGATCATTGAGAATGGCGGCGATATATTCCTGAAAGTGCGCGCTATACGCCGGATAGGCTTTTATGCCGGCAAAGGAAAATTTGCCAACAAGCTCGTTTTGCTTATCCGGCCCGAGGATACACCGATGGGCATTTGCACGTCCAGCGCAACATTGGGCCATTCATTGAGTTTTGGCTCAGCCGAAAGCGTGACTATCCTGGCCAAAGACGCCGCTTTAGCTGATGCGCTAGCCACGGCCACCTGTAACCGCGTGGGAACGGTTAAAGATATGGAAAAAGCCCTGAATTTTTGCCGATCCATCCGTGGTGTCCGCGGCGCGGTGATCGTAATGAAAAATAAGCTGGCTACTTTCGGAAAAATTGAGTTTTCTCGTCGGTGATAAAGAAACAGCGTTGATCGGGAAAAATCAAAAATACCTTGACAACCGCATGATATTGTGGTAAAAAAATAGCAATAGCACTAGGGTTTGTTTAAAATTCTGGGAGGTTGGATAAACTAAGTTGGAAAAAATTGGATGATTTTTTAAGGGGGCACTTAAACAATTCAGAAAGTTAAGGCCCCTATTTTTTTAAAAGAATACTATGAAAACAGTAGGTTTGACTTACGATTTAAAAACAGATTATAAATTCAAAAAAGGCGACCCGCTTGACGCTAATGCTGAGTTTGACCATCCCAGCACGATTGATGTCATCGCCAAAGCCATTGAATCTAACGGCGTGAAGGTCAAGCTTATCGGCAACGCCGCTAACCTGATGGAAAAGATCGATAACCTCGGCGTGGATATTGTTTTTAATATTTCCGAGGGGCTCACCGGTAGGAACAGGGAATCCCAGGTGCCCATCCTGCTTGAGATGGCCGGTATTCCTTTTGTGGGAGCCGACGCTTTGACGCTGGGCTTGACTCTGGATAAAGTGATGGCAAAAAAGATCTTTATCGCCGATGGCATACCCACCCCGAAATTTTTTGAAGTTTCCTCGCCGGAGTTATTGACTAACCTTGATCATTGTAAGTTCCCGATGATCGTTAAACCGCGTTTTGAGGGCTCCTCCAAAGGTTTAAGTGAAAGCTCCCGCGTAGAGGATATGGAGGGGTTAAAAAAACAGGTGGAGTATATCACGAAGACCTACAAGCAGCCGGCGTTGGTCGAGGAATTCATCTCCGGCAGCGAATTTACCGTGGCGATCGTCGGTAATGAATCACCGGAAGTCATGCCGGTTGTCCAGATCAAGATCGACGGTAAATTGCAGTTAAAGGACAAATTCTACACTTTTGCCCGGATCACCTCCGACAGGCTGGAATACGTCTGTCCTGCCAAGATCAATGATGAATTAAAGAAAAAATTAGATGACCTGGCTTTAAGGGTCTATCGGGCGGTGGATTGCCAGGATTTCGGCAGAGTGGATTTTAGAGTGGACGCAAATGGCAAGCCGTTTGTTTTAGAGATAAATCCGCTTCCTTCTTTGTCTACGGAAGACGTATTCATGCTCATCGCCAAAGCTATCGGCATAACTTATGAGCAGATGATCGGCAAGATCTTAAACAGCGCCATAAAAAGGCATGGACTGGACAAGGTAAAATGAAAGTCGCCATCACTTGTAACCTGAAGAAAAAAGACACAACCAAACCCGCGGATTATTTTTCCGAATGCGATTCGGAAGAAACGATCAATAATATCGCCAACGCCCTGAGGAACAAAGGGCATTCCGTGGATACTATCGATGTGGAATACCCGCGGCTGATCTCCTATTTTGCCAAGCATCATGTGGATATGGTTTTTAATATCGCTGAAGGCAAGGAAGGCAAGTTCCGCGAGTCAGAGGTGCCGGCGATCCTGGATTACCTGAAAATACCTTATACCGGTTCGGATACTTTTTCTCTGGCGCTTGCTTTGAACAAAGCGCTGACCAAGAAAATACTCAGGGCTGAAGGCATCCCCACGCCGAATTTCCAGCTTTTTGTCAAAGGCAACGAAGAGTTGAGCAGCGAGCTGAAATTCCCTTTGATCGTTAAGCCTAACTGTGAAGGCTCGGCCAAGGGGATCAATAAGAATAATGTCGTGCAGAATAAAGAAGAGCTGTACCAGCGCGTTAAAGAGATCATCGGGCAGTACCAGCAGGAGGCGCTGGTTGAGGAGTTCATTGAAGGCAAAGAACTTACCGTAGGCATTCTGGAAAACGGCAAAACCAGGGTTTTGCCTATCCTGGAGATAGATTTTACTAACTGTCAGAAGAGCGGGGAATATTTTTATTCCTGGAAGATGAAAGAATTCCAGGGCAATGCGGAGATGGGGCTTGTCCCTTCTTTTTTCTGCCCGGCTCGGTTAGACCCTGAGATCGAAAAAAAAGTGATTGATGTAGCTTTAAGGACGCACCGGGCTTTAGGCTGCCTGGATATTTCGCGCACGGATATCCGCCTGGATAAATTCAACGTGCCTTATGTTCTAGAGATCAATCCGTTGCCGGGGTTAGACCCCAAAGAATCCAATTTCCCGATCATGGCTTACGCCGCGGGGATGAAATACGACGATCTTATCGAGGCGATAATTTTAAGCGCCTCAGAAAGGAAGAACGCAAATTGAGTAATCCCACGGTTGTGGAAAACCAAAAATTGCAGAACGAAACGATCAGCAATGTGCGTCCTCCAAAGAAATCGCGGGATTACCAGCAGATTCCTGTTTACAAGGATGTCAACCCCCTGGATTGGGAGGATTGGCATTGGCAGTTAAAGCACAGGATCCGCTTTAAGGAAGAACTCTCCCAGATCATTAAGCTTACGCCTGAGGAAGAGAAAGGGCTGGATAAAGCCAAAGGCAGGCTTTCCATGTCGATTACTCCTTACTGGGCTTCACTGATTGACGCTGATGATCCTAATTGCCCAATCCGCCGGCAGTCTGTGCCGGTCGCCGCGGAATTTTCCATCTCTCCGCATGAGATGGCTGATCCTTGCGCAGAAGACAGGGATTCTCCGGCGCCGTATCTGGTGCACAGGTACCCGGATAGAGTATTGCTGTTGGCTACCGAGCATTGCGCGATGTATTGCCGGCATTGCACAAGGCGCCGCCTGGTCGGAGACCATGAGGAAAAAGAAACTGACCCGTTGACCAAATTTGACGCGGCGATCGAATATATCAAATCCAACCGTAAGATCAGGGATGTTTTGATCTCCGGCGGAGATCCCCTGACATTAGAGGATGAAGCGCTGGAAAACCTGCTTGCCAAGATCCGCGCTATTTCGCATGTGGAATTCCTGCGTATCGGAACGCGCATCCCGGTTTCTTTGCCGCAGAGGGTCACAGAGAAACTGGCGAATATGTTCAAGAAATATTCCCCTATCTGGATGAGCATACATTTTAACCACCCGAAAGAGATCACCAAACGCTGCAAGCTTGCCTGCGATATGCTGGCAGAGTCCGGCGTGCCATTAGGCAGCCAGAGCGTGCTTTTAAAAGGGGTGAATGACCGCCCGTATATCATGAAGCGCCTGGTGCAGGAGCTTTTGCAGATCCGCGTAAGGCCTTACTATATCTACCAGTGCGATCCTGTGCGCGGCACGCAGCATTTCCGCACGCCTGTTGCTGTCGGTATAAACATCATTGAGAAACTGCGCGGACATACTTCCGGCTACGCCGTGCCCACTTATGTTATTGACGGCCCCGGAGGCGGCGGCAAGATACCCATCGGCCCGAATTACATCCTTTCTCAGGCCAAGGGCAAATATGTGCTGCGTAATTATAAAGGCAAGATCTATACCTACCTGGAATAAATCCTAAAAAAGGGTTTAGGTTTTTTATTCCTTGACCCGCTACTAGCCGTATTATATAATTTTCCTGATTATTCCTGCTTTCTTACGCTAAGCTTTTGTGCTTTCTAACAAGGAGCGCAATATGGATGCCAAGAATAAAAGGAACATCATTCTTCTCGGTCACACCCAGTCAGGAAAAACCACTCTCGCCGAAAGCCTGCTTTATTTTTGTAAAGCGACTACCCGTAAAGGCAAAGTTGAGGACGGTTCCACGGTAAGCGATTACAGTTTTGATGAGATCGAAAGAAAAAGCTCCATAAATTTAAGCCTGCTCTTTTGTGATTACCAGGGTTACAGGATACAGATCGTGGATACCCCGGGTTACGCGGATTTCTGCGCTGAGATCGTTGCTGGTTTGCGCGCCGTGGATGCGGCCGTTCTTGTCATTGACGCTTCCAGCGGCGTACAGGTAGGTACGGAAACCGCCTGGCAGGTTTTAGAAGAAGCTGGCGTACCCTGCATGATCTTTATCAATAAGATGGATAAGGCCGGCCAGGTGAATAATATCCTGGCGGAGTTAAAAAGCAGCCTCTCTAAGAATTGCGTGATCATCCAGTCTTTGGAAGATCCGCTTTTAATGGAAGCGATCGCCGAAAGCGATGATAAACTCCTGGAGAAATACCTGGAGGTCTTGAAATTATCCGTAGATGAGATTAAAACGGGCCTGGCCCAGGCGGTAAATAAACGCAGGCTTTTCCCGGTGCTCGCAGGCAGCGCTCTTACAGATAACGGCATCAAGGACCTGTTGGATGATATCCTGCAGTATTTGCCCAGCCCATTGGACAGAGCGCCTGTTGTTTACACTGATCCTTTAAAACCGGAGAAAGACGAACAGCTTGTTTTAAAAGAGGACGCACCGCTATCCGCTTTTGTCTTTAAGAATATTTCCGACCCCTATGTGGGGCAACTCGCTCTTTTGAGGGTATTTTCCGGCAAACTTGTTTCCGGGACAAGTTTTTATAACGTAACCAAGAAAACAAAAGAAAAATTCGGCCAGATTTTTATGTTGCAGGGTAAAGAGCAAAAGGCCGTTGACCTGGCTTCCTGCGGGGATATTATCGCCATCGCCAAGCTCAAAGATACCGGCCTGGGTGATTCGTTAAGCGCAGAACAGCATCCTTTCCTGCTTAAGCCGATGGTTTTTCCCGAAGCAGAGATCTCCGCTTCGGTAAAGTCAAAGTCGCGGGAGGATGAAGAAAAACTTTCCCAGGCCTTGCATAAACTCGTAGCCGAAGACCCGACTTTCAAGGTCACGCATGATGCGCAGACAAAAGAGCTGATCATTTCAGGGTTAGGCGACCTGCACCTTAATGTAATGATCGGCAGGATGAAAAAACGTTTTGGTGTGGTTGTGGAATTGGGTACTCCAAAAGTATCCTATAAGGAAACGATCTCAAAGTCCTTAAAAGTACAGGGTAAATTCAAAAGGCAGTCCGGAGGCCGTGGCCAATACGGGGATTGTTGGCTGGAAGTCGCGCCGCTTGAGCGGGGCAAAGGCATTGAATTCGTGGATAAGATATTCGGAGGCGCGATCCCGCGGAATTTCATCCCTTCAGTTGAGAAGGGCGTGCGCCAGGTAATTACCGAAGGCGCGGTTGCCGGTTATCCTATTGAAGATATCAAAATAACTTTGGTCGATGGTTCTTATCATGAGGTTGATTCTTCGGATATGGCTTTTCAGATCGCAGGGGCCATGGCCTTAAGAAAAGCCGTAAGCGAAGCAGGCCCGGTGCTTTTAGAGCCGATCATGGATGTAGAAATAAGCGTGCCGGAGGAGTTTTTGGGCGCGATCTCCGGGGATATGAATTCCCGGCGCGGCCGGATCATCGGCATGGAGATAAAAGGCAAGAACCAGACGATCAAAGCCCAGGCGCCTTTGTCGGAGATGTTCAAATACGCTAATGACCTGCGCTCGATCACCGCGGGAAGAGGGTTTTATACAATGCATCTATCGCATTACGAAGAGATGCCGCATAAAAGTGCCGCCACGATTATTAACCAATATCAAGCCACCAAGAAACACGAGGAAGTCTAGGTTCCGACTTATAATCATATGAAAATAGGAGTAATGGAGATCCCCGCGATCCCTTTAGGTAAACAGAATGTCAAGGACAGTCGTCTTGATCAGGCGGATAAACTGGTGCAGGCAAAGAAAAAAACTTACCCGCAGGTAGAAGTAGTCGGCCCGGAAGATGCTTTGGAAGCCGATGTCCTGGTTGTCCTTAAAGATAACCGCCTTGACCTGATTTTAAAAGACCTGGAATTTGTAGAAACCCGGCTGGGCCGCTCGCCGGAAGAGGCGGAAAAAAATCTTTTGAATAAAATAAAAGCTGCCCTGGAAAAGGAAAGTTTTATTTCCGGGATAGAAATGACCCAAGCTGAACGCGAGCTGATCTCCGGGTATGGTCTGTTCACTGTTAAACCGGTAGTAGAGGTATCCAGCGAAGAAACGGATAATTTAACGGCGTTATTCTCCAGGATATTGAAGGATAGCGGGTTTATCTGTTTTCTGACGGTAGGCGATAAGGAAAATCGCGCCTGGCTGATCAAAAAAGGTTCCACTGCTTGGGAGGCTTCGGGGGCGATACATTCGGATATCCAGAAAGGTTTTATCCGCGCCGAGATAATCAGTTTCAATGATTTTATCCAGGCTGGAGGCGAGACGCAGGCCAAACAGGCAGGCAAAATGCGCCTGGAACAAAAAGAATATATTATGCAGGACGCGGATCTAGTGAATTTCCGTTTTAATAAATAAAGGAGATACATCCCATGGTTAAGATCAAACGCGCGCTAATAAGCTTATCCGATAAAACCGGGATCGTGGAGTTCGCCAACGGTTTGCTTGGGTTTGGCGTGGAGATACTTTCAACCGGCGGCACAGCGAAATTATTGCGCGAAAATAATATCAAGGTTACGGATGTCTCAAGTTATACGGGTTTCCCGGAAATGCTCGACGGCAGGGTAAAGACCCTGCATCCCAAGATCCACGCCGGGCTTCTGGCTTTACGCGCAAACCCCGAGCATATGCGGGTCTTAAACCAGCAGGGTATCGGGCTGATTGACATGGTCGTGGTTAATCTTTACCCTTTTGAAAAAACGATCGCCAAACCCGGAGTAAGCATCCAGGAAGCGATCGAGAATATTGATATCGGCGGACCGGCGATGCTGCGTTCGGCGGCCAAAAACCATATGTCAGTGGCGGTGATCTGTAATCCGGATAGCTACCAGGAAACTTTGCGCCAGTTAGAAAAGAACGACGGCAGCCTGCCGGATGATTTTTTACGCTCGCTTGGCATTGAGGTTTTCCGGCATACTAGCGACTATGACGCGGCGATCCACAGGTATTTAAGCGGATATTTCAAACAGGCGGATAAGCATCAATTCGCCGACGAAGCAGCTTTTACTTTTGAGAAGATCCAGTCCTTGCGTTACGGGGAGAACCCGCATCAGAAAGCGGCATTTTACAAAGAAAAGGGCAAAGCCAGAGGCCTGGTCAATCTGAAACAGCTGCAGGGAAAAGAACTTTCTTTCAATAATCTACTGGACCTTAATTCCGCCTGGGAGCTGGTAAAAGAGTTCAAGAAACCCGCGGCGGTGATCCTGAAACATAATAATCCCTGCGGCGCGGCCGAGGATAATTCTTTGGATAAAGCTTTCCGTTATGCCTGGGAAACGGATAAACTTTCCGCTTTCGGCGGGATTGTCGCCTTGAACAGGAAGATGGACCTAAAAACAGCGAAAATAATTTTAAAAAGCGGTTTTTTAGAATGCATTATCGCTCCGGGTTTCGACCCTCAGGCGGCTGTGTTGTTTAAAGAAAAAAAGAACCTCCGGCTGCTTGAGCTTGATGACCTTGAGCTTATTGATGAGCCGGAGTTCAAGCGCGTTTCCGGGGGCATGCTTTTACAGGATAAAGACTTAAAGACCCTGGATATCAATAATCTCAAGACTGTCACAAAAAGAAAACCCACGAAAAAAGAGATAGAGAGCCTGATCTTCGGATGGAAAGTCGCTAAGCACGTTAAATCCAACGCTATTGTGCTGACCAAAGGCACAAAGACCGTGGGTATCGGGGCAGGGCAGATGTCCAGGGTGGATTCGGTGATCATCGCCAAAAAGAAATCCGGAGTTAAAAGTTCCGGCAGTTGCCTGGCGTCAGACGCGTTTTTCCCCAAGCCCGACGCTATCCTCTGGGCGCATAAAGCCGGGGCAAAAGCGATCATCCAGCCCGGCGGCTCGATCGCCGACCAGGAGATCATCAAGGCCTGCGATAAATACGGCATCGCCATGGTAACTACGGGGATCAGGCATTTCCGGCATTAATTTATGACCTACCAGCAGGCGTTGCGCTATTTAAATTCTTTTATCAATTACGAAAAAATCCCCGCCTATCCCTATAAGGAATCGCTGCGCTTAGAAAGAGTAAAGGATTTTCTGACCGCGCTTGGTTCGCCGGAGAAAGATTTAAAGATCATTCATGTCGCCGGCAGCAAAGGTAAAGGCTCTGTTTGCGCATTTTGCGCCTATATATTAAGGGAAGCGGGTTTTTCAGTGGGCCTGTACACCTCGCCGCATTTATCGGACCTGCGCGAACGCGTACGTGTTTTACGCCCGCATCCGGCTAAAGAAAAAGATGCCTTTGAAGGGATGATCCCCAGGCTAGCCTTGGCCAGGTTGACTAAAACCCTGCGGCGCGCGGTAAAAATATATCAACGCTCAAGGTGCGCCGGCCAGCTTTCTTTCTTTGAAGTATTCACAGCGTTAGCTTTTTTATATTTTAAAGAAAAACGGGTTGATCTTGTGGTGCTGGAAACGGGTTTAGGCGGAAGGCTTGACGCTACGAACGCGGTGTCCAGTTTAGTTTGCGCGATCACTCCCATAAGCCTTGAGCATACGCAAAAACTCGGCAAAACTCTCGCCGCGATCGCCGCGGAAAAAGCCGGGATCATTAAAGAAAAACGCTCTCTTGTGCTTATCGCCGAACAGGATAAAAAAGCCAGGCAGGTATTCCGGGATAAATGTTTAAAAACAGGCGCCCGGCTTTATGAGGCAGGCAGGGATATAAAATATAGCGGTTTTAGCAGCGCGTTTTCCGTGAGCACCCCATGGGGAGAATACGATCATTTACGGATCAGGCTGTTAGGCCGGCACCAGTTAGCCAACGCTGCGCTGGCTGTTGGGGCAGTGAGAGCTTTAAGTTGTTTTGGTTTCCACGTCGGTCTAAGGGATATAGCCAAAGGGTTAAACGCCACGCTTTGGCCGGCAAGGTGCGAAGTATTTTTGCGCCGGCCCTTAGTAGTGCTGGATGGCGCGCAGAATCCGGCTTCTGCCAAAGTGCTCAAAGAAGCGGTCAGGGATAATTTTAAATTCCAGAAACTTATCCTGGTTTTTGGCGTATCCAGCGATAAAGATATCCGCGGTATAAGCGGCCAGCTCAAGCCGCTCGCCGCAGAAGTGATCCTGACAGCCTCGCATAATCCCAGGGCAATGGATCCAAAGAAATTATCAGGATATTTTAGAGGCGCAGGTAAAAGGCGTCCGGTGCATATTACCGGCACTGTTAAAGAAGCCAAAGCGCTTGCTTTAGAGATCGCCTCCAAAGACAGCCTTATATTAGTAACAGGTTCATTATTCGTAGCAGGTGAATTCCGCGATGCTTAAAGAAAGCCTTATCGATACTATTGCCGCTATCTCTACCTGTCCCGGAGAAGGAGGGATAGGTATAGTGCGTTTAAGCGGTAAAGACGCGCTAAAGATCGCCGATGAGGTATTTATCGGCCGCGATAAGATCAAACCGTCAGAATGTAAAAGTTACACTATGCATTATGGCGTGATTGCCAAAGACGGCAAGGTGATCGACGAAGTTATTTTGACTTTAATGCGTCAACCCCGTTCATACACTAAAGAAGATGTAGTGGAGATCAACTGCCACGGCGGCATCGTCGCTTTGCGCGCTTGTTTAGAGCTGGTCCTGGAAAAAGGCTGCCGCCTGGCTTTGCCGGGTGAATTTACCAAACGCGCTTTTTTAAACGGACGGCTTGACCTGGCGCAGGCAGAGGCGGTGATCGATGTCATCCGCGCCAAGACAGATTCCGCCTTAGGCGTGAGTTTGGGCCAGCTGCGCGGTTTGTTATCCCGCGAGGTTAACGCTATCCGCAAATCTCTTTTAGAGGAGCTTTCTTTTCTGGATGCCAGTATAGATTTTCCGGAAGAAGGCATCAAACAGCCGCAACAGCCGGATAAATTAAAAGGCCTATGTAAAATCCGCGCCAGCCTTGATAAACTGGTCAGCGATTCTTCCGCCGGAAGGATATTCCGCGAAGGAATACGCGTGGTTATTTGCGGCCGGCCGAATGTGGGTAAGTCATCTCTTTTAAACGCCTTACTAAAAAAAGAGCGCGCAATAGTCACGGCGGTTGCCGGGACTACGCGCGATGTGCTGGAAGAGGTGATCGATATCCAGGGTATCCCGGTGCTTTTGGTGGATACCGCGGGTATGCTCAAGCCGCGTGATGTTGTTGAACGGGAAGCCGTGCGCCTGTCCAGGAAACATATTCATACGGCTGATCTGGTGGTGGTCATCTTTGACGGGTCAGAAAAGTTGCAGCCGGAAGATAAAAAATTGATCCGCCAGTTAAAGGGCAAAGCAGCCATCGCGGTGATCAATAAGATCGACCTGAAGCCAAGGATCGAAAAAACAAAGATCAGCGGTGTTTTTGGCCAACCCATCGCGATCTCCGCCAAACGCTCCAGGAATATCGACGAGCTTAAGGAAGCGATCGCCCAGGTCGCATTTAAAGGCAAGGCGCCAACCAGTGAACACGCTTTAGTAAGCAACTTAAGGCATATACATTCCCTGCGTGAAGCAAGAAAACTGGTTTTGGAGGCGCAGGGGTCTTTGGCTGATCAACTGCCCGCGGAATTTGTCGCGCAGAGCTTGAAAGACGCTATTTCTTTACTGGATAAGATCCTGGGAAAGAGTTTTTCAGAAGACCTGCTGGATAAGATATTCAGTGATTTTTGTATCGGAAAATAGTTAGTGCAGCTGTTCTTTATTCGCCAGGCATTTATTTACTTCCCTGAGTAGTTCATCCAGGGCAAACGGCTTGGCCAGGTAACCCACGATCCCCAATTTGTAGGCTTTTTTGATATCTACCAGGTCATTTAACCCGGACATGGCGATAATCGGTATGCCGCGCGTTTCAGGGTCGGAATTAAGTATCTCGCAGATATCAAACCCGCCCAGGTTAGGCATTAACAGGTCAAGCAGGATGATATCCGGATGCAGGGATTTGACGCGGTTTACCACGGTTTTGGGTTCTTTGGTCGTGGTTACCGCAAAGTCATGCTGGGTAAGGAAATCTTTGAGTAAAGAGAGGATCTCTTCCTGGTCATCAACAACGAGGATCTTTTTATGGGCCATGGCGTTTTAAGGAACAATTTCTTAGCGCAGATATTTCTCTAGTTCTTTAAGTATAATTATATTTGCCGGATTAGTCAAGGGGGCAGTTCTAAAAACTTATTGCAGAAACAAAGTTTTTATTAGATAATAACAAAGCAATCCGTTGTTTATCAGAAGGTAAACTTAAGAAAGTTTCTTGTAAACTAGCGATGAATAAGCTAAAGATAGAAAAAGCAGTGCGCCAGATATTAGAGGCGATCGGTGAGGACCCAAAAAGAAAAGATCTTTTAGAGACTCCCCGCCGGGTAGCCCAGATGTACGAAGAGATCTTTTCCGGGATCGCCCAGGATCCGCAGAAGGAGCTGGAGGTTATCCTGGAACAGAAGCACCATGAGATCGTGCTTTTGCGCGGGATACCCTTATATAGCGTTTGCGAACACCATCTTTTGCCTTTTTTAGGCAAGGCGAACATCGCCTATATACCCAAGAACGGCCGGGTGACCGGTTTAAGCAAGCTTGCCCGCGTAGTGGATATCCTGTCGCGCAGGCCGCAAGTACAGGAAAGGCTGACTACCCAGATCGCCGAGATCGTCATGGCTAAGCTAAGGCCTTTGGGCGTGATGGTCGTTATTGAGGCGGAACATTTATGTATGTCCATGCGCGGGATAAAAAAGCCCGGGACGATGACGGTAACTAGCGCCGTGCGCGGCATATTTAAGGAAGACGAAAAGACCCGCTCAGAAGCATTGGCTTTGATGCGGCAGTAGGTTGATTTTAGATAGAGGGGAGTAAATGTGAAGAAAGCGGTAATTATTCTGTTGTTAGGCGTATTCTTATCGGGTTGCGCGACGTATAAATTCCAGCAAAGCAACCTGCCTTCGGATAAAGGATATGCTGTTTCTTATGATGGCAAATTGATACCGGAGTATACTCAAGGCCCGGATAAGCTGCTTCCGGAGAAGGCTCTGGCCAAGGAACGTTTCAAACGCCGCCGCGCCACAGTAGAATATTATTATAAGAAAATGGGGCAGATCCAGAACCGTTTTAAGGAGTATCTCTGGGAACCGGTAACGCTTTTTGTGGATTTTACAGCCGGAGTGATCGGCTGGCCTTTTCTCGCGGTGGCGGATTATAAATATAACCACAACCCGAAATATAAAGAAAGGGTAGACAGGCTTGATGAGCAGAAGGACGCTCTTGAGAAAGCCAAAATAGAAGGCCTGAAAACAAAATTAAGCGAGTATATTAAGTCGGACCTTGCTAAAGAACAGCCTGGCCTGCAGGTTCTTCCGGAAGTTAAAGAAGAAAATATTCCTGTTCCTGTTGCCCAGCCGGTTGTTGCTCCTATGCCTGCAGCCGTTCCTGTTGTTGCGCCTGAAGAGGTGAATAAACCGTCTATTCCGGCAGAGCAGATAGGCCAGCAGCCGCCGACAGTAGTTGAACAGGTAAAATCGCCCCAAGAAACAATTGCCGTTACTCAGCCCGCCGCGGAAAATGCTACCGCTACGCAAAACCAGGCAGCAGTTTCTCTTCCGGAAGCCAAAAAAGAAGTTCCTGTCGCGGCCGCTCCTGAAATAAAGCTCGCTGAGCCTAAGGCTGTGATCATTGCCCGCCCGCAAAACGGGTTTTCTCCTTTAACGGTAAAGTTTTCCGCCGCTAGATCTTCATCGGCAAATGGTAAGATCGTTGCTTATCTTTGGGATTTTGGCGACGGCGATAGCTCCACTTTGAAGAACCCGTCCAATACTTACTGGAGCGCTTCTTACGGCACAAAGAGTTTTACAGCCACTTTGACCGTAAAAGATGTAAAAGGCCAGAGTTCCAGCGTAAGCGCAAATATTGAAGTATTGACGAAATAATCGCCTCTTTTTTTTCAAAAAAGCCACTCCCAGAAGTCGATTAAGAGATGAAAAAGCACGCCCTAATTTCAAGCCGCGATAACTCAAGCGATATCGCGCTGATCCATCCTCCTTATATCCTGCATCATAAGCAATACAGTATTTTTCCCGTACCCTGGAATCTGGACCATATCGGTTCAACGAGTTTCATCGGCAGGTATCCTGTCGGCCCAAGCTGGAATATTCCGCCCGCCGGATTTTCTACGATGAAAAACTTTGTGGAGTCAGCCTCCGGCTATAGCGTGCGCATTTATAACCTTGCTTTATTACGCAGCCAGCCGTCAGCTGCGTTAGAGGGGCGGTTCAAAGATATTTATTTGAAAGATAAAAGCATCATCACTAACCTCACGGAGACGGCCAGTTACCGCAGGATATCCGCTTATATCGAAAAGATAGAGGCCAGTTTATTTGCCGTTGACCTGCATTGGATCGTCTACTCTCAGGGGGCTATAGAAACTTTAAGGCTGATCAAAAAGATCCATCCGCGTAGTTACACGCTGGTCGGCGGCTTGACCGCCGGTTATTTCAAAGACCAGATACTGCGCGACAATAGTTTCATAGATTTCTTGATCGCCGGCGACGGCTGCCGGCCGCTTTTAAGGTTGATCCAGGAGATTAAAAACGGCAAAGACTTTTCGCAAGTCCCCAACCTTATTTACCGGCAAAAAAACGCCTTGGCGGGCGGCCCAAAGCGTTTTTACAATGATTTTGCCTGCTGTCAAAGCGATCAGGATACACAGGTCGCTTTTTCGCGGGGATGCCCGTTGCAATGCTCTACTTGCGGCGGGGCAAGATACCCAAACAACCTGTCCAGGTTAGATAAAGAAGCATCCGTTTATTCCGTCGAATCGATAATGCGGAAATTATCCAATCTGGCCGGGCGAAATGCGCAAGGAGGAAGGGTTTCTTTGTGCCACGATCCTTTCTTGACCTTGGGCAGGAAAAAATGGGCGATTTTACTTGATGAGATCAAGAGGAACAATCTAGGGCTGAGTTTCTTGATAGAATTCTTTCTTCCCCATACCCGGCAAGAGATACTGGATATCGCGCAAAAATTACCCGGCAGCCAGATACACATTTGCCCGGAATCAATGGATGAGCGGGTGCGCGCTTTTCATAAAAACTTGCGTTACTCCAATAAGCAGTTGACCATGAATATGGATACGATCAACCAGGCGGACAGTTTATCTATGTCCATCTGGTTTATGTCCGGTCTGGCCAGGGATACCCAAAAAAGCGTGGATCAAACGCTCAGTTTTATCGGGGATTATTACAAAAAATTAAAGCGTAAACAGGATAACCTGCTTTCGTATAATGAATTGCTCTTTGTTGACCCCGGCTCATTGGCTTTCGAGTTTCCCGGTAAATACGGCTATAAGATCATCCACAAAAGATTCGCTGATTATGCGCAAAGTTTTATTATGCCGGTCTTTAAGTATCAGATAAACTATGAAACGGCTTATTTTAACCGGGGGCAACTTTTCAGGTTATTTCTGTATATGCATGATCGGATGAACAGTATTTATCTAAAGAACAACCTGATCTCCAGGCAGGCTTACCGAAGGATCAGGCGATATAATTATTTACTGGAGAAATATGAGCCTGACTATGACCGGGCAATGCAATTGCTCAGGCTTTCTTTACGGCAGAAGCGTTTTAAGGAGCTGGGAGAAAAGTTTACCAATGAACTACGCAGTTAAAATGGAAGTATCTTAAAAAGTCGAGGAATAATGCTTTACGGGATAAGGGTAGGGATCACAAATTATTGCAACCTGGGCTGCGATTACTGTTTCTTTAAAGAATGGCTCACTTTGGACAGGCAGGGCCAGAAAGAGATGCCGCTTCTTGAGATGCGCCAAATTTTAGGCTATTGCAAGAGGGATCGCGTCAAAGAGATCATGCTCCATGGCGGCGAACCAATGTTGCATAGCCATATCCAGCGCCTGATCAAAATGATCAGGAAAGATAAGGTCAGTATCAGTTTGCAAACAAATGGTATTTTTGACCATGCGTTGCTTGAAAGCATCACCAAGAACGACATCGCCAAGTGCTTGATAAATTATAATCATCCCGATTTTTTAAAGAAACCAAATGATAAAGAGCTGCTTGATGCTAACATCAAGGGAATGCGTGAAGCCGGGTATGACCTGACGCTTGGTTATAATATTTTTGAGAGTGCCCCGGATTACGGATTCTTTATTCAGGCGGTCAAGCGGTTCAAAATAAAGAAGGTAAGGTTTGATTTAGCCAAGCCTTCGTGGAATTTTAAGAATAAATATATCACCCTGAAAGCTTTATTCCAGAGCGCCCCTCTGGTCGCGAAATTCATCAAAGCCTGTTTGAATGCCGGGGCCATTCCACAGCTGGATTGTGTCTGGCCGGTCTGTTTTGTTAATCGCCCTGAATTTGATTTTATGCGTAAACAAGTATTCATCCTTCCCTCGGTCTGCTGCACAACGCTGGATATTCTGCCGGGTTTAAATATTTCCACCTGCCTTTGTTCTACTCCTGGCGAACATTTTAAGTTGAGTGAATTCGAGAGCTTGTCCCAGGCGGATACTTTTTTTACCCAGGCGGAAAACAAATTCAGATGGCAATATCATGCAAGGCCGGAATGTAAAGATTGTTTGTTTTGGATAAACAAAGCCTGCGAAGGCGCCTGCCTTAAATATAAGCGCGTTTTGCGCCGTAACACAGTTAACCACCAGGACCTGAGATCATTCCTGGCGGACAAAAATAATTCCATGCGCCTTATTCCGACAAAACCGGGATTATTCGTTAAAAAAAGCAGCAACTTTACGCTTTTTAAGTTAGGCGCTGCTTTAGAGCAGCAGGAAAGGTTCGATCAGGCTTTTAAAATATTTTCTATGGTTAAGCCCGGCGGTTTAAAGAAAAGTGAAATAAAATATGCCGAATCTTTTTTAGACAGGCGGATGGCTGTAATGGTGGCAAAAGATACGCAGTTTGCTTAGTTGGTTATGCTATAATTCAATATGTCGCGTTAAGGTTAAGAGTTAATCAATGACAATGAAGATCATACCGATACAGGTGGCTTATCAAAGAAAGTTTAAACGTCAGGCTAAGATCAAGCAGTTGCTTTACCATGCCGGAGGCCATTGCGCGCATATCGGTAAATTATCTCCCGGCTGTTACGGTTGTTTTGTGCCTGATGATTTTGAACGTAATATCGTCGCCGGCGTAAAATGCAACTTAAACTGCCCTTATTGTTACCTGAAGATCCCCCGCGAGCCCGGCAAAAATGAACAGCTTGCTTTGATGCGCGATATTTTGCGCAATTCCCGCCTCAGCGGCTATAACCCCACGCGGATGAGCTTTAGCGGCGGAGGGGAGCCGCTTTTATACCTTGGCCAGCTGAACGCGTTGATGAAGCTGTTTAAGGATATAGAAAAGAAGACCGGCAAAAAACCCTGGTATTATCTTTATACGAACGGCGTTTTAGCTTCTGAAAGCACGCTTAAAAAGTTAAAGCAGATGGGTTTTGACGAAATAAGGTTTCATCTGGGCGCGTCAAATTTTTCAGGAAGCGTTTACAGTAATCTGCAAAAAGCCGTCAAATATTTTAAAGCCGTCAGCGTGGAGACTCCCGCCTGGCCGCCCCACAGGAAAAAACTTTTCGCTATGCTTCCGCGGATAAACGATATCGGGGTCAAGCACCTTAATCTGGGGGAGGTTGAGGTAACGCCGTATAACTATAATAAAATCAGCAAACTCCTGCCAGGCGCAGAGATCTACCAGTGCTTTGCGATGCACCTTTATGACGGCGGGCTGGCTTATGATTTGATAGAAGAAGCCATAAATAAGAAATACGCTTACTCTGTGTTGGATTGCAATTGTTTTACAAAAAGCATCCAGCGCTCACCGGCTAAACGCGCTCACCACGAGGAGGTAGCCGACTTATGCGCCGTTTATTAAGCGATTTACCCAAAAAGGCGTTAATTTTTTGCTTACTCTCTGTCATTGGTTTTTTAGTTTACGCTAATTGCCTGCCAAACGGTTTTATCTTAGACGACGAGCTTTTAGTCGTCAGAAACCCGCTTATCCACTCCTGGGGGCAAATACCCGCTATCTTTCAGGGAAGTATTTTCAGCGCTCCATACGATCTAATGTACAGGCCGCTGCAGATACTTTCCTACAACATCGATTATCATCTCTGGCATTTACAGCCTTTTGGTTTTCACCTGACCAATATTATCCTGCATATTCTTAACGCTATTCTTGTATATTTGGTGATCAACGCGCTTTTTAAAGAAGCGTTCCTTTCTTTAGCCGCAAGCGTATTGTTTTTGGTGCATCCTGCTCAAGTTTCCGTTGTGGCGTACATTTCAGGCAGGGCGGATATTTTATCGGCCTGTTTTATGCTTTTGAGCCTGTTTTGCCTTATAAAATTCTTTAACGCGAAGAGAAAACTATTTTTCGCTTTAAGCCTCGTGGCAGCTCTTTTGGCTCTTTTTTCGCGCGAAAACAGCCTTTTATTAGGGTTATTCATCATCCTGGTGATATTCACTCTGAGTAAGAAGCCCAAAGATTATCTGTTAGCGCTGCCCTTTATATTGCTGGGTTTTTCTTATTTATTATTAAGGTGGTTTATTTTTTCCGGCAGCGCGCTTGCTTTGCATTCAAGCCTATTATCCGGGCCTTTACGCTTAGCAAACTTTTTGGCGATCCTCCCGCGCTATATCTCTGTTTTGATCTTGCCATTGGATATGCATATGTTCAGGTCATCGGCGTTGATCACTGGCGTTTCGATCTTAAAGGCCAGCCTTATGGCATTATTTGTTCTTCTGGCGGCAGTTACTTTCGTAAAGATCAGGAAGAATAAACCGTTATTTTTCGGCCTGGCCTGGTTTATCGTCGGGTTATTGCCCGTGTTTCTATACCTGGATGGCTACGCTGTTTTGAATAAGGCTTTGATGGCGGAGAGCTGGCTTTATTATTCTTCCATAGGTTTTTTTGTCCTGGCAGTTTATTTATGCGGCAGGCTTAAAACCACAGGCAGGCTGCTTTGCGCGTTATTTGTCGTTTTTTACGCATTCCTTACGATGGTGAACAACCGTTATTACAAAGACGATATCGCGCTTTATAATAATATTTTGTCTTATGAGCCGGCTAATCCGTTACGCAAGGCGCTGATCGTGGCGTATCTTAAAAAAGGGCTGTATGAGGACGCTTTGCTGCAGACAGAGAAACTTAAAACCATCCAACCGGATAGTTATGACGCCTTTTTTTATTCTGGCATGTATTATCTTTATACCGGCCAGATCGAGGCTGCTGAGGGTAATTTCCGCCTTGCCTTAAGCAAGTCCAGAAATTGTTATCTTTATTATTACCTTAGTGTTTGTTCCGGGAAACTTAACCGGCCGATTGAGGCGGTCAATTATGCTTTGGAATCTTTCCGGCTTGACCCGGAATATTTGCCGGCTTTGATCAGATTAGGGGATCTCTATTTGCAGGGATCCGATATGATCAAGGCAAAAAGATATTTTAATGTGGCCTTAAAATTAGACCCGGAAAATAAGGCGGTTAAGGATAAAGTTTTAAGATTAAAGGCGAAGGGTATCTAGGTTCAAAAGGCAGAGATATCTTATTGAATTTGGATATTAAGGTGTACAATAAATCTTAATCAGTAACGCAATGTGAATTCCTTTTTGGAGGTCAAATTCTAAGATGAAAATTCAGACAAAATTAGCGTTTTTGACTGTTCTTTGCCTGGGTATCTTTGCGATTGCGTTTTTTTTCTATATGAATTTAGAGAAAAGCAGATTAAGCACAATTTTTCACGAAACAAAAAATGAAAAAAATACAGTCTTTGATAAATTACTAACTCTTAAAGGTGCGCCTTTAGAGATGTTAGCAAATGACTATACGTATTGGGATGAAATGGTGGATTTTATTTCAACGCGTGATCTAAAATGGGCCCAGGTAAATATTGATTTTGCTCTTCCTACTTTTCAGGTTAATGCTGTTTGGATATATGATACTAATTTTACTCTATTATATTCAATCAACGATGTTAAAGAGAGTAGCCTAAAAGAGCTTCCTTTTACCAAAGAGGAATTTGACAAGTTATTTGCGCAAAGCCGCCTGCGTCATTTCTTCATCAATACTGCCGCTGGGTTAATGGAGATCCGCGGCGCCACAATTCATCCTACCGCTGATTCTAAAAGAGAAACCCCTCCCCGGGGATATTTTCTTGCTGGCCGTTTATGGAATAAAGAATTTTTGTCTGAACTTTCCAACCTGATGGACGGGAGGCTAACCTTACTTCCTTTTTTTGAAGAAAAAACAAATCCGACCTTAAAGAATCTTTCCGAAAAAGGCATAATTAATTTATCCAAAATATTGACTGATTTTGATCATCGCCCGCTGATGGCAGTGAATATGTCGATAGATTCAGAAACGATGAGAGTGCTCAAGAGGAGTTCCACGGTAACTCTTTTTACAGTGGTGTTCCTTATTGCCGCCGCTTTCTCGCTTTTGATCGCCTTACTTAACCGTTGGGTCAGCCTGCCGTTACATTTGATCTCCCGGACACTGGAAACAGGCAATATTTCCCATATCAGCTCAATGCAGAATGAAGAAGCGGAGTTCGGCGATATCAGCCGCCTGATCCAAAGAGCTTTTAGCCAGAAGGAAGCCTTGATCAAAGAGATAGCCGAACGCAAAAAGGCGGAAGCAAGATTCCAGCATGTCGCTGATGCCGCGGAGGAGTGGATCTGGGAAGTGGATAAAGATGGCTTGTATATTTATTCCAATACGGTCGTAGAGAGGATTCTTGGATATAAACTGGATGAGATCATCGGTAAAAAACATTTTTATGATTTTTCAATCCCTGGGCATGAGGAAAAGCTGAAAAAAGAAGCTTTTGCGATTTTTGCCGCAAAAAAGGATTTTAAGAATTTTTTAAATGAAAATAGGCATAAAAATGGCAGCATTGTTTATTTTGAAACCAGCGGTTCGCCGGTTTTAGATAAACAAGGCAATCTTCTCGGTTATCGTGGCGTAGATACGGATATCACCGAGCGCAAAAAGGCGGAGGTGGAACTTAAGAATGCTTATGAAAAGCTCAAGGAAACCCAAGGCCAGCTTATTCAGGCAGAAAAATTGAACGCTGTCGGCCAGTTGGCCAGCGGCGTGGCGCATGAAGTCAGGAATCCCCTGGGGATAATCATCCAGGGGGTTAATTATCTGGAAACTAAAATAGCCGTCAAAGAAGGGGATGTCGCTGAAGTCCTGGCAATGCTTAAAGAGAGCGTAAAAAGAGCGGATAAAATAATCAATTCGTTGCTTGATTTTTCCCGGGCCACCAGCATAGGTTTGCAGCCGGAAGATATCTCCCTGATCATTGAGAATTCTTTAAATTTGGTCAAGAATCATCCGGCGTTCAACAATATAGAAATAATCAAACAGGTGTCCCCGGATATGCCTAAAGTTTTAGTGGATAAGAATAAGATGGAGCAGGTATTGATCAATTTATTGATAAACGCTTTCCAATCTATGCCCTCCGGCGGCAGGCTGACTATCCGAGGTTATGATAAAAAACTGGAAATAGTACGAAGCGGCATAGGTAACAGGGCTACGGATAATTTCAGGCCGCAAGAAAGAGCCGCTATCGTCGAGATCGAGGATACAGGTAGTGGCATATCCCAGGAGCAAATGGATAAGATCTTTGATCCGTTCTTTACCACTAAAGGCCCCCGGGGCGGGGCAGGCCTGGGGTTGTCGGTAAGCAGGAATATACTGCATATGCATAAGGGGTTGATCTTTGTAGAAAGCCAGGTTGGTAAAGGGACCAAGATAACCATTATTTTAAAATTATCCGGGAGGTGAACAGATGAGCAAGAAGAGCATCCTGATCATAGACGATGAGGCGGATTTCTGTAAGCTGGTCAAATTGAACCTGGAGTTGATCGGTGATTTCACGGTAACTATAGCCACAGACGGTAAACATGGGCTTGCTTTAGCTAAAACGCTCAAACCGCATTTGATCCTTCTGGATATTATGATGCCCCATATGGATGGTTTTCAGGTCCTGGAGAAATTAAAAGCCGATGAGGCGACGATGCAGATCCCGGTGATCATGCTTACCGCTAAAGGCGATGATGCCTCTAAGGTAAAAGCTTCAGAGTTGTACAATGAGGAGTATATCACTAAACCAATAGAGGCGCTGGAACTAAGGTCAAAGATCACAGAGGTCCTGGAAAGAACGGCTAAGTAGGTTATACGAAAAACAAAAAAGGTGGCTGGTATGTCTACGGGAAAGAATAAAACGCGGGTATTGGTCATTGACGACGAGGAAAATTTTACGAAATTAGTAAAATTAAATTTGGAAGCCACCGGTAATTTTGAAGTGATGGTCCTCTCCACACCCAAAGATATAATCTTACACCTTAAGAAATTCAGGCCGGATCTGGTCTTATTGGACCTGCTTATGTCCGGGATCGGCGGGTTGGAAGCCTGCGATATGTTAAATGACGATCCATTGGGCCAAAAAGTGCCGATCATTGTTCTTTCCGCTTTGGATAAGCCGGCAGACAAGGCGAATGCGTATAAGAAAGGCGCTGTGGATTATCTGGTGAAACCCATCGAAACAAATGAACTCATCGCCAGAATAGATAAAGCCCTCCACTCTAAATACGGTTAAGAGCACTTATCCACAGGGTAGGGGAGACTTAAGTGGTACCTACGGCTGTGGATAACTTATAAAGCGAGTTTATCAATCTCAACAATAGGGTTGGGAGTGAATTCTGTTTTAAAATAATGGTTATAGCTGGAATAGAGATATTCTTCAGCAGAAGTAACGTAGTTGGCTTTCACAGGATTATTATGCATATATTCTAACTTTTTGATGAGTTCAATGGTATCACATATACATTCATCGTAAAATCCCTTTTGCCAGATATTTCCCTCTCGATTGTTTATCTTATTCAGCTTTCTTGAAAATGTTCCTTTGATCATCCGCATTATATAAGAAAAAGTGTATTTGCCTTCTGGATGGATGATTATATGGAGATGATCTGGCATTATGCAGAATCCGTAAAGTTTATAATCTAAAATGAGCTTGTAATATTCTATTGTCACAAGTAATATTTTGCAATATAACGGGTCGAGAAATATTCTAACCCGTTCTTTCGTGACTGTGGTCAAGAAATATGCGGCATTATCTATGTAATATCTTTTTATATTTCCCATAGTTATCCACAGGGTAGGGGAGGCTTAAGCCTCCCCTACGTTGTTAATAAGTTACCATTGTTTATCCAGGCTTCTGTATTGGAGGGCTTCGGCGATATGCGGCTCTAAGATCTCTTGGGAGCCGGAGAGATCGGCGATCGTCCGGGAGACTTTCAGTATCTTGTCATATGCCCTCGCCGAAAGCCCAAGTTCGGTTAACCCCATTTTAAGCAATTCCTGCCCGGCAACTTCTAACCGGCAATATTTCCTGGTTTGTTTTACGGTCATCTGGGCGTTGCAAAATACATTTGGGTTTTCTTCCTGAAAACGCATTTTCTGGATATCCCTGGCTTTTTGCACGCGTTCTCTAATTACAGCTGATGGCTCCGCTTCCTTAAGGCTGGATAACTCCTGGTAAGGGATAGGAGGCAGTTCAATGTGGATATCTATCCTGTCCATAAGCGGGCCGGAGATCTTGCCGATATATCTGGCGATCTTGTTCGGGCTGCAGCGGCAAGTTTTTCTGGGGTCTGAATAATATCCGCAGGGGCAGGGGTTAAGCGCGGAAACCAGCATAAATGATGATGGAAAAACAAATGTTCTTCTCAAGCGAGATACGCAGATCAACCCGTCTTCCAGCGGCTGGCGCATCGCTTCCAGGCACCGGCGGGAAAATTCCGGGAATTCGTCCAGAAAGAGCACCCCGCAATGCGCCAGGCTGATCTCCCCGGGTTTAGGGATATTACCTCCCCCGATAAGCGCTGTTTCTGATATGCCGTGATGCGGAGAGCGGAACGGCCGTTTCTTGAGTACGCCGCTACTGCCCTTTAACGCGCCAGCGGCAGAATGGATCTTGGTGATCTCCATTGTTTCCGGAGCGGTCAAGTCAGGCATGATCGTGGGTATTCTTTTAGCCAGCATAGTTTTGCCGCTTCCGGGTGGGCCGATCAGCGTGATATTGTGGCCGCCTGCCACAGCCACTTCCAGCGCCCTTTTGGCAAAATATTGTCCCTTAACTTCGGAGAAATCAACTGTGTATTTCTCATTTGCCGGGTTGACCGCGTTTGCTGCCGGCTCAAACGGCCGGTATAATTGCGGCTGATGAAGCATTTGCACGCAGGCTTTAAGGCTTTTTTGCGGCCAAACAAGGATATCTGGGATAAGCGCAGCTTCCGGGCCGTTCTCTTCGGCAACAACCAGGTTTTTGTAACCGTTCTTTATAAGATTTAAAGCGGCAAGCAGTACTCCGTGCACAGGGCGCAGGGAACCATCCAGAGATAATTCTCCCAGGATGCAGTAGTCATCCAGCGTCCCGGGGTCGATCTGGCCGTCCGCAGCCAGGATGCCTAGCGCGATAGGCAAATCAAAACAGGCGCCTTCTTTTTTGATATCTGAAGGCGCCAGGTTTACCGTGATCCTTTGCGCCGGCCAGTTAAAACCGGAGTTCTTGATCGCGGATTTTACCCTTTCTTTGCTTTCTTTTATCGTTGTATCCGCCAGGCCGATAAGGTTGACTATCGGTAGGCCACGGCAGACGTCCACTTCGATCTCTACCGGGTAAGTTTCCATGCCTAACAGCCCAAGGCTGTGCACTTTACGCATATTTTCCCCTCCCTCCGGCATAATAGACGTAATAAACCAGGCAATCTAACCGGATTTTAAAGAGAAATAGCTTGCTTTTTAAGCGCCGGTTTATATAATATAATCTTATGAATAAAGAGCAGTTTAAGAATATACTGTTTTTCTTCCTGATCAGTATAACCGCCATAAGCGTTTTCAAGTATTTATCCGCCATCAAGGAGAAATACGCCATTCAGGAGGATTTAAACAAAGCTAAAACGGAAGTCACTCTCTTGGCAGAGGAGAAGCAAAACTTATTGCGGCAGATAGAGAAAGAAAAAACCGTCAACCTCCAGTTACTTAAAGAGAATGCTTCCCTGAAAGACAACCTGCGGGCAGGCAAAAGAAGGATGAATGGTTTATTCCGGCAGGTTTCCAGCAAAGAAGCAGAGCTGGAGGATGTCAATACCAAGTTTACCGTTTTGAAAGCGGAGAACAAAGCGTTGATCCAGAGCCACAATAAGATCACTCAGGAGAACCAGGAGTTTAAATTCAAGTTCAATTCCTTATTTGAGCTTAAGAAAGCGATCCGCAGCATAAAACTCCGCGGGAAAAAAGATACGCGGGTGGATAAAGGCAACCGCGGTTACCTGATCAAAGACGGCCAGCCTACGGCTAAGGTCAAGATCGAAGTTGTTCCTGCCCAGGCAAGCGAATAATGAGAGATATACTTATAGAATTTTATAAAAACAAGATCTTAATGACCACTATTTCCGCCTGGTTGATCGCCCAGACGATCAAGGTGGTCATCGGGATATTCAGGCAGAAACGGTTTGATTTCCGCTGGTTCATTGGTTCCGGAGGCATGCCTTCGTCGCATGCCGCGGGGGCGGCTTGCCTAGCTACTTCCATAGGCTTGAATTGCGGTTTTAGTTCTGTATATTTCGCTTTGGCTTTTGTTTTTGCCATTGTGGTCATGTTTGACGCCCAGGGCGTGCGCCGTTCAACAGGGAAACAGGCGCGCATATTGAATAAGATCATGGAAGATATTTACTGGCAGGGTAAGATCCAGGAGATACGCCTGCGCGAGCTGATCGGGCACACCCCCGTAGAAGTGATCATGGGGCTTATTTTAGGCATTACTATTGCTTTGGTCGCCGGATAAATAAAGTTCTAAAGGAGGATATTTTAAGGTGAATAAAAAATTTGCAGTGATAATTCTGGCATTTTTGATCATCGCGGCGGTTTTTCTGTTTATTTATATTAATAAATCCGGCCGTGCGCATAATCCAAACTCTGGCGTAAAATCCGCGGTATCGCTTTCCGGTTTATTTAACCAGGCTAAAGAGATGGAGAATAAAGGCAAGTTGCCTGAGGCAAGGCAGCTTTACCTGAAGCTGGTGGAAGATTTTTCCGGTTCTCCGGATGTGGCAAACTGGCAGAAAAAAACCGAGGAGATCAATATAAAGCTTTTGTTTTCACCGGTAGCCACAGAGCACAGCACGGTCTATGAAATAAAACCCGGGGACACATTAAATAAGATCGCCCGTAATTTTAAAACCACCACCGAACTGATCATGAAGAGCAATAATCTTGACGGCTCTAAGATCATCCCCGGCCGTAAGATCAAGGTCTGGAACGCGCCTTTTAGTATCTTTGTGGATAAATCCCAGAATATGCTGTTGCTTAAATCCGACGAGGAAGTGGTAAAAACTTACCTGGTCTCAACAGGAAAAAATAATTCCACGCCTGTGGGGACATTCAAAATAACCAGCAAGCTTCCTAACCCCACGTGGTTCAAAGCGGGAGCAGCTGTTCCTCCGGAAAGCCCGGACAATGTTTTAGGCACACGCTGGATGGGCTTTGATCTGCCTGGTTACGGCATACACGGCACTACCGAGCCTAAAGAGCTGGGCAAACAGGTTACTCAGGGTTGCGTGCGTTTAAGTAACAATGACGTTGAGGAGCTTTATACCATTGTCCCGCTGGGCACGGAAGTTACCATTGTAGATTAAATATAAAAAAGGTTAAAAGAAAATGGCGTTAGAGTTTGAGAAACCAATCGTTGAGTTAGAAAAGAAGATCCAGGAGCTGCGCTCTTTTATCTCCGACAAGAAGATCGACCTGTCTTCGGAGGTTAAGAAGCTTGAGGAGAAACTAGAGCGCTTAAGGAAGGATACCTATACTAACCTTACCCCCTGGCAGAAGGTGCAGCTTGCCCGGCATCCGCAAAGGCCTTATACGCTTGATTATATTAATATGCTGATGACGGATTTTTTGGAACTTCACGGTGACCGGCTCTTTGGCGATGACCTGGCTTTAGTCTGCGGCTTGGCGAGGCTTGATAAAAAGAAGATCCTGGTCATGGGCCATCAGAAAGGCAAGGACACCAAGGAGAACCTTAAGCGTAATTTTGGCTGCGCGCACCCAGAAGGTTACCGCAAGGCATTGCGGCTAATGCGGCTGGCGGAAGAATTTGACCTGCCTATTGTGATCTTTATTGATACGCCCGGAGCATACCCGGGGATAGGCGCCGAGGAGCGCGGCCAGTCACAGGCGATCGCCACCAACCTCATGGAAATGATGAGGATATCCGTGCCGATAATTTCCATTGTTATCGGTGAAGGCGGTTCCGGAGGCGCTTTGGGCGTGGGAATAGCGGATAAGGTAATGGTTCTGGAGAATTCTTATTATTCCGTCATTTCTCCCGAGGGTTGCGCGGCTATACTTTGGAAAGACGGCTCAAAAGCTTCCCAAGCCGCGGAAGTTTTGAAACTTACCGGGCCCGATCTGCTTAAGATGGGTATTATTGATGAAGTTATCCCCGAGCCGCTGGGCGGAGCGCATCGTGACCCGGCAAAGATCGCGCAAACCGTCAAAGAAACTATCCTGAGGAATCTTAAGGCGCTGGAAACTTTAGATAAAGAAGAGTTGCTTAAAACAAGGTATAAGAAGTTCCGCAGCATGGGTGTTACCGGATGATCGAGCAGGAATTTTTGTTATTAGGTTTATTGCGGCAAGGCCCCAAGCATGGCTACGATGTTAAACTCAAGATCCGCGAGATCCTCAACCATTTCGCCGGCGTAGACTTAAAATCCGTATACTATCCCTTGAATATCCTTGAAAAGAAAGGCCTGCTGACTAAGCGGGCGGCTAAATCCGGCAAGCGCCCGGAACGTTTTGTTTATTGCCTGACGGATAAAGGCAGGCAGCGGTTTGACCAGTTGCTGAACAAGAGTTTTCTGGATCTGCGCCGGCCGCAATTCAGCCTGGATTTAAGCCTGTATTTTCTGGATTACCTGAAACCATCCTCAAGCAAAAGGCGGCTGGCCGCGCGCTTAAAGATATTAGATAAGATCTCCCGCAGCATGGAAGAGATGCTTAGGTCAAAGCAGCTAAAATCCTCTGTAGCTATCCAACGTATCCTAGAACACAATCTCTGTTTGCTTAAAGCAGAAAGCAGCTTCATCAATACCCTGCTTAACTCTATCTAGCCCGCACGATATCCTTACGCCATCCCAAAGAAAGCTCAAATACAAATCTCTGATATTTAACCAGGAATAAAAGCTGTTGAAAACGCTTAAGTTACAGTAATGGCATTTCCCGCAAAAGAATAGAATCCGCAATTTAGCTTGAAAACCGGCATCTTTAATTGTGTTCTACTTAATTTTATTCCCTCGACGGTAAAATCCAAGATTTTACTTGACAAGAGATACTATATCGTATATTATTTGCTATAGCATAATATCACTTGCTATAACTTACTATATGTCTTTTTCTCTCATCATTAAAAGGAGGTTTTCTGATGGCCAAGTTATTGATTTCTCCCGCTGATATCAGCAAAAAATACAATATTTCCTACCAGACGGTAAACTATTATACTAACCTTGGCCTGCTTACGGTAAAGCGACGCGACGGCAACAACCGGCTTTATAATTCCCGTGAAGTTAGCGCCGGTTTAAACAGGATCACCAAACTTAAGAGCCAGGGTTATTCATTGCGGCTTATCCGGGGGATAATCAGGAAAGAAATATGAGTTATTACTCCAGTTTAGGATTATCCAAAGAGCCATTCTCCAACAGCCCGGATCCGGAGTTCTTCTATGAATCCACCGAGCATAAGGCTGCCCTTATGCGTTTACTTGTGGAGATCAGGTTGCGCCGGGGTTTAAGCGTTATCCTTGGTGATGTGGGGGTAGGTAAGACAACTCTGTCGCGTAAACTTTTTCAGATGCTCAAAGAGCGTTCGGATATACTTTTTTATATGATCATGGACCCTACCGCAGGAAGCGATGAACTTTTCTTAGAGTCACTGGTGCGCACTTTCAATATCCGCGACCAGATCCAGGGCACTCCCAGTATCCTTGATTATAAAGAAGCGATCAAAAAATACCTCTTCCAGAAAGGCGTGGAGGAGAATAAAACTATCGTCCTGGTCGTAGATGAAGCGCAGAAACTTAACGCCGAATCCTTAGAGATACTGCGCGTGCTTTTAAATTATGAGACCAACGAATACAAGTTATTGCAGCTGGTATTATTCTCGCAGATGGAGCTTTTGCCCCGGATCAAGGAGATCAACAATTTCTTTGACCGCATCGTGCTTAAGTATGTGATCAACCCTTTAGATGAGCAGGATACGCATGACCTGATCAATTTCCGTTTAAGGCATTCGGGATTTAGCCCAGAGATGAAACTCTTTACCGATGATGCAGTTAGCGAAATCCAGCATTATAGCCAGGGTTACCCGCGCAAAATAAATTTGATCTGCCATAATGCGTTGAGGACTTTGATCACAGGGAACAAAACAGTCATTGATGGCTCACTTATCCGGGATTTAGTCGCCAGGAGTTTGATCTGATATGATGGATAAACAGACATCCGATGAAAGGCTGTTGAAACTTATTGAGGGGTCCACCGACCCCAAGCACAGGCAGACGATCATTTCCGCTCCCTCAAAAGGCATGCCCGGGTTAAAGCCCGTTAAGTTTGACCTGGCCGAACTAAGATCTTTTGTTAAAAACATAAAGATCAGCCTTTTTGTCGTGAATAGAGCGCTGATCGGCCTTGCTGCGTTATTGGTCGTTTTGTTTTTATACGTTTTAGCCAGCGGCCCGGCAGTTTCAAAATCTAATGCCGCTTACTTTGTGGCTTCGGACGCGTCAGCGATAGCGAAGCTTGTTTCAGCAAAAGAAACGCAAGGCCTGGCGCGCAAGATCTTCCCGGTGGAGGATCTAAAAAAGAATATCTTTCTTGTTTTTGGCAGTAAAGCAACTGTCACAGATCAAAGCCAGCCCCAGGCGCAGAATCCTGTTTTGGCTGAGACGGTAAAGGACCTGAAGCTTGTCGGGATCATCTGGTCGCAGTCGCCGGAGGTAATGATCGAGAATTCCAAGGATGCCCGCACGTATACTTTGAAGAAAGGCGAGTCTTTGAACGAGCAATTCAAAGTAAAAGAAATCTCGCGAAATTCGGCTACGCTACAGATCAACACCGATTCCGGCGTGCAGGAGTATGAGATAAGATGAAAGCTATTTTGCGCTTGGTTTTATGCGCTGTTTATATTTTTGGTTTTTTTGGGTTTGTGCTGGCCGCGGATATGCCGGAACAGAAAGTCGAAGCTAAAAAACCTGTTGTTCAGGAAAGTGCCGCGGCTAAACAGGATGCTGTTTCGCTTGTTGAGCAAAAACCGGCTAGCCCAGTTGTCCAGGAATCACCGGGCAAGGTCTCTTTGGATTTAAAGGGAGTGGATATTAATGAGCTGCTCAAGATGCTTTCGGCAAAAAGCGGCATAACAATTGTGACTACTCCAGAAGTAAAAGGCCGGGTGACCGTATTCATGGATAATTTAAGTTTTGATGACGCACTCGACGTGATCGTGACGATGCAGAATCTGGCTTATGAAAGAAAGGCCAATGTGGTTAAAGTGATGAGCGCCGTTGAATACGAAAAAGCTTACGGCAAGAAATTCGGCGAGCGCAAAGAAACGCGCACGGTCAGGCTTAGCTACGCCAAGCCGGCAAACGTGATGAAGGTAATCGATTCCTTGAAATCCGACTTAGGCAAGATTATTTCCGATGACACGACAGGCACGATCATTTTGATCGATACGCCCCAGGCGATCGCCACGATGACCGCGGCGATCAACGAATTGGACCAGCCGCTGGAGACAGCGGTCTTTGATATAAATTACGCGCGCTTCGCGGATCTTAAGAATTATCTTAATGACCTGATCACTCCCGGTTTGGGCCAGATCATTGTTGATGAAAGAAGCGCTAAAGTCGTGGTCAGCGATCTGCCCAAACGCCTGGTGCGCATAAGGCAATTGATGCAGGAGTTTGATGAGCAATCGCGCCAGGTTTTGATCACCGGAGAAATTATTGAAGTGACTATTGGCGATCAGTTCCAGAGCGGCATTGAATGGGAAAAAGTATTCGGCGGTTCCTGGAACAACCTGGATTTAGTCGGCAGCTTTCCGGTGAGCACCGCGCTTTCGGATTACGGCAAGATCAGCGTGGGCACATTGGCGAGCAATAATTATAATGTAGTTATGCAACTGCTTCAGACATATGGGGCGACAAAAGTGCTTACCCGTCCCAGGATTGTGGCGGTGAACAAAGAAGAGGCTAAGGTGCTCGTAGGTTCGCGTGAAGCTTATGTAACAAGCTCACAGAGCCAGGGTGAATCCACGACGATCACCGCCGAAAGCGTGCAGTTCATCGATGTAGGCGTAAAACTTGTCGTTGTGCCGACCATCGGTTCCGACGGTTTTATCACGATGAAGATCAAGCCCGAGGTAAGTTCGGTAAGGGAAACTTTGACCACCGAAGCCGGAAGCCGCATCCCGATAGTCCAGACATCGCAGTCTGAAAGCGTGGTCAAGGTCAAAAGCGGCAGCACCCTGGTGATCGCCGGCCTAATGAAACAGGAAGACGTTGATGACTCAAGCGGCTTGCCTGGCTTATCGCGTATACCGGTTATCGGTACCTTGTTTTCCACTAAGAACAAAGAGAAGAATAGGACGGAACTTGTTATATTAATAACTCCCACGATCATCACCGGCATATCCGGCACAGAGCGTGAGACAGCAGGGGCCCAAAATGAAAGCAAATAATTATATTTGTATAGTAATAGCGTGTTTAACGGTTTTCATCAACCCTTTAAACGCCGGCACTGAATCTGAGCCGCAGTCATCTTTCTCGGGAGGTTCGGATAAGATCTCCCTGGATCTAAAGAATGTGGATATTGTGGAGCTCTTACGCATCGTTTCCCTTAAGACGGGTAAAACGATCGTTCCCAGCAAGGAAGTTTCCGGCCGCATTACGGTATATTTAAG
>Ga0153915_10000296_pt1 | contig 45501 bp, 40 predicted proteins | sample Opewatmetagenome_2_FD_107003 | JGI IMG/M metagenome (GOLD analysis project Ga0153915, IMG submission 107003) | Freshwater wetland microbial communities from Ohio, USA - Open water 3 Core 3 Depth 3 metaG | ecosystem: Environmental > Aquatic > Freshwater > Wetlands | place: USA: Ohio, Lake Erie...
GCCTGGTGACTATGGCGCAGGGGATCCACCCGTTCCCATCCCGAACACGGAAGTTAAGCCCTGCCGCGCCGATGGTACTGCCCTTCGAGGGTGGGAGAGTAGGTCGTTGCCAGGCTTTTTTTTGCCCGGACGCCATCGCCGTTATTTCGAAGGAACGATGCCCAGACCGCGCGCGCGCGCCACGGCCTGCGTCCTGCTCTTCACCCCAAGCTTCGCGTAGATGTTGCTTGTATGCCATTTCACGGTCTGCAGTGCGATGAACCCGCGGTCCGCGATCTCCTTGTTGGAGAGCCCCTCGGAAAGGAGCTTCAGGATCTCGATCTCCCGCGGAGAGAGCGGTTCCACCATGGGCCGGGAGGAATCGGAATCCAGCGCATTGCGGATGGGATCCGCGGCTGACGGGAACGCCGCAAGCAGCCTGCCGACGCAGGCTACGTGGATACCGCGGCGCGCGGCATCGTCGAGCAGGCGGGCCATGGGGACCCCGGCTTCCACGAATGCCCTGACGAATCCCTCACGTTCCGCGATCTCGAGCGTTCTGGTGAGCGTTTCCAGGGCCTCCTCCTTCCTGCCTAGAGCGTCGAGGGCCAGCGACGCGACGAGGAGGATGTAGAGCAGGCTGCGTGAAAGGCCCTTGGCCTCCGCTTCTCCCTGCAGAAGGCGCGCGACCTCCAGAGCTTCCCCCGATCTGCCCCGTGCAAGCTCGAGACGCGCGAAAACCAGGTGTTCCCTCTCGTGGACGGTGTGATACGACTGGGGTTCCGCACCCTTGTCCCGCAGCCTTGCCAGTTCGTTCTCGATGCCGCGCGCCTGCGCCCAGCGCACGGCCTCCTCGATCCTGCCGGCCTGGATCTCAAGTTCCGCATGGTCGGCTTCCACCATCCGATCGTCGATCTCCGTCACCTCGAACTTCGCGGCAAGCTCCCGCGCGAGACGTCCCTGCGCCTGCGCGTCGGCGAAATCCCCCTTGGCCGACGCGAGACGCGCGGCGAAACTGCGGCATTCCACCCGTGAGGAGGCGGTCCAATCCGCGGCCGAGGCGGACGCCTCGGCGAGTCGTGCTTCCGCCCCGTCCAGATCATTGCGTTCGAAGGCGATCTTCGCCATCTGCAGCAGAGGCTCCGCGGCCACGGGGAAAAGGCCGCCCTTGCCGTCCGCGCTGAACTCCAATGCCTCATGGCACTGCCTTTCGGCTTCCTGAAGCCTTCCGCGCATGATGGCGAGGATGGCCAGTTTGTTGTATGCGCCGGTCAACGCATAGTGGTTGCCGGCTCGACGCGCGTCGCGGATCGACATCTCGAGGTTGTGCTCAGCCGTCTCCGTATCCCCGGCGGACAGGGAGAGGACGCCGAGGATCCCCTGCACCGTGCTGTGCAGGAAATGGCTCTCTTCGGAGAGGCCAGCGATGGCCTTCCGGGCGAGCGACAGGCTTTCCCGCGGCTGTTGCATGAGATAGGCGATGAAGGATTTCACGGCGGCAAGTTCCGCGGAGACGGAGGCCGCCCCCCCGCAGTCCTCGGCCTCCTTCATGGCCTGCTGGACGTCCGCGAAGGGCCTTCCGACCATGATCCGCGCCTCGGCGCCCAGGACGCAAAGCAGGGGGAACCGGACACGTTCCCCCGCCGGCAGCGCCTCGGTCCAGCGCAGGAACGTGGCCGCCTGGCAGTGCATGATCAGGTCGTCCGAGACCGCCTGGATCAGGGGGGCCGCCTTCGCCCAGTCCTTCCCGGCGATGGCATGGTCGATCGCCTCCTCGGTCATCCCGTTTTCCGCGTACCAGGCGCTGGCCCTGCGGTGCAGCCCTTCGATGTCGCCGGGCGCCTGCCTTTCCAGCCTGAGCCGAAGGATGTCCGCGAACAGGGGATGATACCGGTACCAGGACCGCTGCGCGTCCAGCGCTTCGACGAAGAGGCCCTCCGTTTCGACGCGGCGCAGGATGGCGGCGCTGTCGGCCAGGCCCGTCAGGGCCTGACACAGGGAGCCGCACAACTGTTCCGCGATCGATGTCCGCATCAGGAACGATTGCGTGGCCTCGGGCAGGCGGCGCAGGACCTCCTCCGACAGGTACTCCATGATGTGGCGTTCGCTCCCGCCGAAGCGGCGGACGTACTCGGAGGCGTCGCCGCTCGCGCGCAGCGACGAGGCGGCCAGGCGCATCCCGGCGATCCAGCCGTCGGTGCGGCTGGCGAGGGTCTGCACGTCGACCGCGTGGAGCTCGAGACCCATCAGGGAATTGAAGAAGGTTTCCGATTCCGAGGGCGTGAAGCGCAGGTCGTAGGAGCGCAGCTCCACGATCTGGTCCCGTGAGCGCAGGCGCGCGAGCTGCAGGGGCGGGTCCGCCCTGGTGGCGATGAGAAGGTGGACGCGGGGCGGAAGCCGCTCCAGCAGGAACGTCATGGCATCGTGCACGGCCTGCTCTCCGATGACGTGGTAGTCGTCGAGGACGAGCAGGAAATCGTGGGTGAGGCCCCGCGTGCCGTTCACGAGGACGGCCAGGACGGGCTCCACGGCGATGTGATGGGTGCCCTCCAGGATCTGCCGCGCCGCCGCGGCGGCCCGCGGAGCCGGACCGCGCAGCGCCTCCGTGAAGTAGGCGAGGAACCGGGCCACGTCGTTGTCCCCGGGATCGAGCGTCACCCAGCCGGCGGCCTGCCCCGAAACGCGGATCCAGTCGGCGACGGCCGTGGATTTTCCGAATCCCGCGGGCGCGGACACGAGGGCCAGGCGGCGGTCCATGAGACGGTCCAATGCCTCCCGCAGGCGCGGCCTGTCGACCATGCGCTGCGACTGCGGGATCGCGAGCTTCGTGTGGATGAGGGATCCGCTCATTCCTGTGCTCCGGCCCGCGGCGGCGCGGACCGGTCCCCATTATACCCGAACGGGGCCCGCGGAACCACCGTCGCGGATCATGCGAGGGTTCTTGAGGCCCTGGCGGATGTCCTTGCGGCGGATACCCGGTTGGCGATCTGCTTGCCGATCTCCACGATGCACAGAAGGCCGAACGCCACCGCGGCGATCAGGACCCACTGCCCGAAGCTGAGCATCCGGATGCCGAGCAGGGTCCTGATGCCCGGGACGAGGAACGCGCCCACCCCCAGGAGAAGTCCGCCGGCGACCGTGACGACAAGGATCTTGTTCCTGCCCAGGGACTCGCAATGGAAGATGTCCTTGCGGAGGCTCCGGTAGGCGAAGATGTAGATCATGGAGTTCACGGCGAACGATCCGAATACGAAGCTTTGGGCCTCGATCATGCTTCCATGCGTTTGGTAGAAGTGGTTGAAGAGCACCAGGGCTATGATGGAGCTCGCGACGCTGATGACCCCGATGAGGGACAGGGTGAGGCCGCTCATGATGGGATCCGTGAGGGCTTTGGGCTTCTCCTTCATGATGCCGGGCTCCTTCGGCTCGAATCCGAGCACGATGTCGGAAGGGCCGTCGCAGATGAGGTGGATCCAAAGGATCTGGGCCACCGCGAGCGGCGCGGGCCATCCGAAGAGCATGGCTCCGAAGATCGTGAGCACCTCCGCGAAGGAGTTGGACAGGGTGTATCCGACGACCTTCTTGATGTTCTCGAAGATCACGCGCCCTTCCTCCACGGCCGCAACCACGGTCCGGAAGTTGTTGTCCAGCAGGATCAGGTCCGCGGTCTCCTTGGCCACGTCCGTGGCGCTGCCGACGACCACTCCCACGTTGGCCCGCTTGAGCGCCGGCGCGTCGTTGACCCCGTCTCCGATCATGGCCGTGATCTCCCCGCGCGCCTGGAGGGCGCCCACGATGCGCAGCTTGTCCTGAGGACGGATGCGGGAGAATACGGAGGTCCGCGTGACCCGTTGCGCAAGCTCCTCGTCGCTCATGGACGAGAGCTCCTCGCCGTCGAGGATCGAGTCCCCCTCCACGGAAAGGCCGATGTTCCGCGCGATGCGCTCCGCCGTGCGGCGGTAGTCGCCGGTGATCATCTTCACCTGGATCCCCGCGTCCCTGGCGACTTCGATGGATTCGTGCACCCCCTCGCGCACGGGATCCTCCATCGCCACCAGGCCCGCCCAGGAGTATCCCGTGCGGTCTTCGATGGCGCGGCGGGGCCTGGAGGCGAGGCCGATCATCCTGAGGCCTTCGCCCGCCCACGCGTCGGCCAGGGCGATCAAGCGGTCGCGTTCCGTGGCGGGGATGTCGCACATCCGCATCACGATCTCCGGGGCGCCCTTCAGGTAGTCGAACTCCCGGCCATCCACGAGGTTGGCGGAGATCATGAACTTGGCTGCGCTGCTGAAAAGCTCCTCGTCCAGCCGGGAAGCGGCGCCCGCAATCGTCTGCGGGTCGGCTGACAGTTCCGTCCGGGCGAACTCCCACAGGGCGGCGTCCACGGGGCCTTCGAGGTCGTTGCACAGGACGGCGGTCTGGAGGGCCCGCGTCCTGTCGGCGAACTCGCTCCTGGTCACGCGCATCCGGCCTTCCGTGAGGGTGCCCGTCTTGTCCGTGCAGATGACGGTGACAGATCCCAGGGTTTCGACCGCCAGCAGCTTTTTCACGAGGCCGTTCCTCTTCAGGATCCTCCGCATGCCGATGACAAGGATCACGGTCACGGCGATCAACAGGCCTTCCGGAACCGCGGCGACGGCGAGGACGATGGAGGTCCGCAGCATCTGGAGGAAGGGCGTGCCGGAGATCAGGCCGACCGCGAGGATGGCCACTGTGACCAGGGACACGATCAGCGTGAGGGTTTTGCTGAAGGCATTGAGGCGCACCTGGAGGGGCGTGAGCTCCTCCTTGCCCTCCTGAAGGCTGGAGGCGATCCGTCCGAGCTCCGTGCTCGCGCCGGTGGCCGTGACGCGCATCAGGCCGCGCCCGGTGACGACCGTCGTGCCCATGAAGACCTTGTTCGACCCGGCCGCCTCACCCTTCATGACCGGCTCGCTCTCTCCCGTCAGGATGGCTTCCTCCAGGGCGAGCTTGGTGCTCTCGATGACCTCTCCGTCGCCCGGCACGTGTTCGCCGGCATGGAGCACCACGATGTCCGCCGGAACCAGCTCCCGGACCTCGATCTCCCTGCGGACGCCGCTCCTCATGACTGTGGTCGTCGGCTTGAGAAGCCCCTTGAGGGCCGCGTACGTCTTGTGGGCCTGATACTCCTGGATGAAACCGAGCACGACGTCGATCAGTACGACGGCCATGATGATGGCGAAATCCCCCACCTCCCCGACGATCAGGGAAATGATCGCCGCCGCAAGGATGATGTAGATCAGCGGGCTCTTGAACTGCGAGAGGAGAATGGACATGGCCGTGGGCCCCCGCGACTTGGGAAGCTCGTTTTCCCCCGACTCCTCCCGGATTCGGAGCACCTCCGCATCCGTAAGGCCCGTATTCTGACTGACTGGCTGAACGATCGAATCGCCCATGAAGGATCTCCCTCGGTTCCTGGAACCGTCCCCTGAGGGAAACGGCTCGTTTCAGGATACATCGTATCGTTGCGGAGGGGCGGGCGGACGCTACCAAGGTGTGGTTTTGGTATGGTTCGTGCGGGGCCCGGATACACCAAAACCCCGGTCCGGCCGTCGATAGGGCAGGACGTCATGGGACGGGATCCGCGGTGGGATGACGGCGGGGCGCGCAGTCCCGCCTTCCGGTCCCGGGAAAGGAAGCGGTATGGTGGACCCATTGAAATCACTCGTCATTGTTTCTTCCTTCCACCACGGGAACACCGAGAGGATCGCGCATGCATTCGCGGGGATCCTTCACGCCCGGGTGGTCGCCCCGCAACGGGTCGAACCGGAAGAGTTGAAGGAGTATGGCCTGGTGGGATTCGGTTCCGGCATCGACAGTGGGAGGCATTATCGGCCCCTCCTGGACCTCGTGGATGCGCTGCCGCACGCGCCCGGAGCGAAGGCCTTCCTCTTCTCGACCTGCGGCGCGCCGGTTTCCCTGGTCGGAAACCGGTACATCGAGGGATACGCCGTGGAAAGCCACGCGGCGCTCCGGGAGAAACTCGTGTCCCGGGGCTACGTAGTCTGCGGCGAGTTCAGCTGCGCCGGCTTCAACACGAACAGCTTCCTCAGGCTGTTCGGCGGACTGAACAGGGGCAGGCCCGATGCCGCGGACCTCGGGAGGGCGGAAGGGTTTGCCCGCGGCCTGATCGGGAAGGCCCGCGGGTAGGGGGGCGTTCCCGGTTTCAGACTATCATTTCGGGCGGGAGGAACTCCACGCGGTTGACGTAGCGGAGGTTGACGTCGCCGTCCGCGCGGAAGCGGATCAGCGTGACCCCGGTGTTAGAAATATGGAAGAAATCGCGGGTTTCGGCCGGGAAGCCGAGGACCGCGTTCAGGAAAAGGTTCGTGAATCCGGCGTGCGTGACCACGGCGATCCGCCCGGTTTCCGCGGCGCGTCGACGCATGAGGGAAAGGAACCGCACCGCCCTTGCATGGGCATCCTGCCTGCTTTCCAGGGCTCCGTGCCACCAGCCGTCTTCCGAGAGGCCGTCCGGAAGCTCGAAGCCCGGAAAACCGGAGAGGACCTCGGATCGCTTGAGGCCCGGGTATCCCACGATGCCCCTCGGTTCCCCGTGGTCCAGATAGATGCCGCCGTGTTCATGGATGTCCAGCGATACCCTGGGCGCGATGCCTGTCTGCCGGCTGATCGCCTGGGCGGTCTGGAGGGCCCGCCGCATGGGGCTCGCATAGATCGCGGTGATGCCATGGCCCTGGGGACTCTTCGGCCCTCCGCATTCCAGGTCGTACGGCTTGGCCGGATCCCTGTCGATTCCGCGTGCCAGATGCCGGCCGACAAGCTCCGCCTGGCGTTCCCCGAGTTCCGTGAGCGGCGGGTCGCAGACCCGGTTGGCGCGTGAATCCCCGAGGGCGTTGTTGGACGACTGGCCATGGCGGACGAGATATAGGAACAAGATTTCCTCCCTCTCCCCTCACGGGGGAGCGGGCATAGTACACCAAAAACGACGGGGGGGCGTCAACCCTGGGGAGCGGGAGGCTCAGCCGTCATCCCTTCACGGCGCCGGCGGCGATCCCCTTGATGATGTACTTCTGCAGCGCGAGATAGAGGATGAGGATCGGGGTGGCCGACAGGATGAGGCTGGCCGCTCCCGGCCCGTATTCCCTGAGGAACATGCCGTAGAAGTGGAGCTGTTCCAGCTGCAGGGTCCCCTTCTTCACCACGACGAGGGGAAGCAGGAAATCGTTCCAGAGCCAGAGGGCGTCGAGGATCAGGATGGTGGCGGTGATGGGGCGCAGCAGGGGGAATACGACCCGGAAAAAGACGTAGAACTGGCCCGCGCCGTCCATGGCGCCCGCCTCCTCCAGTTCGCGGGGGATTCCCTTCACGAAGCCGTGGTACATGAAGACGGCCATGGGCGCTCCCAGTCCCCAGTACATGGGCACGATCCCTAGGGCGCTTGCCAGCCCCAGGTCCGTCGACAGGCCCACGATCGGCACCATGATGATCTGGAAGGGGATCACCATGGCGAAGGCGAAGCTCAGGTAGAGGATCCAGGAAAGCCTTCCCGCGGTCCGGGCCAGTTTCCAGGCGGCCATGGAACTCGCCAGGATGATTCCGGCGACGCCGAGGGACGTGATGGCCGTCGTGTTCGCCAGGGCCGAGGGGAATCCCATGCCTGTCCATGCCCTGCGGAAGTTCTCCGTCGTGATGCGCGTCGGCGGACTGATGGGGTGGAGCTTGATGTCCGCCTCGCTCTTGAACGCATTGTTGAGGACGTACAGGGCCGGATAGATCCAGAGGAAGGCCATGAAGCACATGGCGAGCTGGAGGGCCCGCCGGCCGGCCGATCGGCGGCGCTTCTTCACAGCTGTACTTCCCGACGTTTGCCGATCGTGAGCTGGATGCCAGTGATCAGCGCGATGGCGAGGAACAGGAGGGTCGCCTTGGCCGTGGCGAGGCCCGCCTGCTTCTTGGCGAAGGCGTCGAAGTAGATGTCCATGACGAACGGGACGGTGCCCGTGGCGTATCCGGAGGGGCCCTGGAGGGCATAGACGAGGTCGAAGCTCTTCAGCGAATTGGATAGGCTGAGGAAGAGGCAGATGGTGAAGGCCGGAAGGAGGAGGGGCAGCGTGATGGAGCGCAGCCGTCCCCAGAAGCGCACCCCGTCGATGTGTGCCGCCTCCAGGACGTCCGTCGGGATGTTGGACATGCCGGCGAGGTAGATGACCATGAGGTAGCCCGACTGCTGCCAGATCTGCACCATCACCACCAGCCAGGGCGCCTTGGCGGCGTCCCCCATCCACAGGGGAATGCCCGTGAGCTTGGGAAGAAGGCTGAAGAAGACGAAGGACCAGACGAGGGCCACGACGACCATCGAGAGCACGTTGGGGAGGAAGAAGACGGAACGGAGGACCTTCTGCGTCGCGGCACCCCGCTCCAGAGCCAGGGCGAGGAAGAAGGCGATGAGGTTGCTGCCCACGACGTTGAAGAACGTGAAGAAGAGGGTGAATCCGATGACGCCCATCTCGAAGCGGCGTTCCGTCCAGCGGGAGGCGAGGAGCCTCTTCATGGCGCCGGAGCGGTAGATCCGCCCCGCGGCATCCCGCACCGTTTCCCGGCCCGGGGCGGAGATCCTGTTGGCCTTCAGGAACGCGTCCACGGCCGCCGTGGATGCGGCGCCGTCCGACGCGAGTCCCGCCGCCTTCACGGAGGAAAGCAGCGCGTCCACGGCGGCGGACGCTACGGTCCTGTCGCGGTCGACCTCGGGGAGAAGCCAGACCGCATCCTCGATCGTGAAGCCGTCGTATTGCCTGCGCAGCCTGTAGACCGCGCCTTCGGGCGCGTAGAAATCCAGCGCGAGTCCACGTTCGCTTTCCGCCTCCAGATGGGGCAGGAAGTTGCCGTCAAACTCCGCCGCCGGGATTTCGGCGGGCAGGTCGGAATCCTCGTTGTAGTTCGTTTTGGTGAAGCGGTAGGGGTAGAAGCGTTCCTCCACTTCACCGCGGAAGATCCTGAGGTAGTTGTCGAGGCCCACTCTCCTATAGCCGTCCGGCTGGTAGCCGACGCGCCGCAGGACCGCCTGAAGCCGGTAGCGGTCGAGGCCGGAGATGGAATAGCGTTTGTAGAGGCCGTCGACGGCGTCCAGCCTGTAGATCCCGAGGAGGAAATCCCGGTCCCCAGGCGCGAGGTGGGACAGGATCCTTGCCTCGAACTCGGCGCGGGGCAGGCTGATCGGTGTCCTTGGCGTCAGGCCGTCCCAGTTGGTGAAGGAGATGGCGAGGCCCTGGACGAAGGGGTAGAGGAAGAAGAGCGCGTAGAGGAGAAGAGCCGGCAGCACGAACGCCAGGAAATACAGCGCGGCGTTCCGACGGGGCTGCACCATGACGGGCCTCCTGGAGGCCGCGGGAGGCGTAGGCCTCCCGCGATCCGGTTCGGTCGACCGCGGGCCTTATTTCTTGGCCGCCGCCTTCCACAGCTTGTCGATGTCCGCTATGACGGCTTCCGCCGTCTTTTTCTTGAACACGTAACCGAGGGCCCCGTTTTTCGCGCCGTCCTCGAAGGCGGCCGTGGGGTACATGGAGAAGGCCCACGGATAGGCGCCGTTCCTGCCGACCGCGCCCATCAGGTCCCCGAACGGCGGCTTCAACGCGGACATGTCGGCCCCGATGAAGTCCGAGGTCAGCTTGCAGTCCCTGGTCCAGATGGCCACGGCCGGAGCGCTGGCCAGCCATTCGAGGAACTTCCTGCACGCCGCCTGCCTGTCGGGCTTCGCCTGGGCGGAAAGGCCGAAGGTCGAGTCCACGTCGGCGTAGAATTTGTTCTTGGCCGGATCATTGGAGACGGGGAAGGGGATGAATCCGCAGTTGAGCTTCGGATTGGCGTCGATGGCCGCGCCGTAGGACCAGAGGCCCTGCACCATCATCGCGTCCTTGCCGGCGGCGAACGCGGCAGCCTGTTCCGAATAGGCCATCTCCTGCGCATTGGCATCCATGTTGGCCTTGTAGAAGTCGATGATGGAGAAAAGCTGCTTGGTGTCCACCGCGCCGTAGGTGCCGGTTCCGGCGTTCATGTCGGCGATGAACTTCTCCACGCTGACGCCCTTTTCCGCGAGCAGCGAAGTGTGCACGAGGGTGATGAAGTGGCCGATGGACCAGTTCTCCTTCAGCAGGCCCGCGAACGGGGTGATCTTGTTGTCCTTCAGGGTCTTGGCCACCCGCTCCAACTCCCGGAACGTGGTGGGAGGCTGCAGGCTGTACTTGGCGAAAAGGTCCTTGTTATAGACGATGCCGATGCCGGCGAAGTCCATGGGAAGGGCCCATTGCTTGCCGTTCCACGTGACGGCGGGCTTGGCCGACTCGATCACCTTGGCCATGACGGGTTCCTTGGAAAGGTCCAGCACGTAGCCCTTCTGCGCGTACTCGAACACGCGGGAGTAGGACTGCATCTGCAGGATCTCCGAAAGGGTCCCCGCCGCGGCACGCGCGGACATCGTGGCGTCGGCGTCATTGGGGACGATGAGCAGGCTGAAGGTGACGGTGGGATTCTCCTTGGTGAACGCATCCGTGAGCGTCTTCAACCCGGCCTGGATCTCCTGCTTGTAATAGTAGAGTTCCAGCTTCACGGGCTGTTTTGCCTGGGTGCATCCCAGTAGAACGGACGCGAGGAGAAGCAGGGTAAAAACTCTTTTCATGCGATGTCTCCTTTTGGATGGCGACTTCCGATCGATCCCCAACAAATAGCCCATGCCCGGCACGATGTCAATAGAATGCCGTCCTGGGGCCGCGTGCGGCGCCCTGGACACCGGCCATCCCCTTCGCTACACTCCCTCGTCCGCCCCTGGCGGACGCATATGTTCATCAGGAACAAGGACAGGCTCTTCCTTTTCGCCTACTTTCTGCTGATCATCCTGGCGGGAAGCGTTCTCCTCGTGCATCCCGTCTCCTGGAACGGGACGCAGCGGCTGCGCTACATAGACGCGCTGTTCACCGCCACCTCCGCCGTATGCGTGACGGGCCTCATCACCGTGGACACGGCGCAGTACAGCACGTTCGGCAAGGTGGTGATCCTCCTCCTCATCCAGTTCGGCGGCCTGGGAATCATCGCCTTCACGACCATCTTCATCGCCCTGCCCAGGAAGCGGATCTCCCTGGTGAACCGGAAGCTCATCGGGGACTACTACCTGGAATCCCTGGAGAGGAATCCCCGCAGGATCATCGGGCACATCATTCTCTTCACCGCCCTCATCGAGCTCGCGGGAGCCTTGACGATGTATCCGGTCTTCCGGAGCACCGTGGGGGAGGGGGCGTTGTTCTGCGCGGTCTTCCATTCGGTGTCGGCCTTCTGCAACGCGGGCTTCTCCCTGTTCTCCGACAACCTGGAAGGCTACGTGACAAATCCCGTGATCAGCTTTACGATCATGGCGTTGATCACGAGCGGCGGCATCGGATTCCTGGTCCTGGAGGACCTTACGGAACGCCTCAGGGGAATGCGGCGGAGGACGACGGTGCACACCAGGCTGGTGCTTGGCATGTCGGGCTTGCTCATCGTCCTGGGTGCGGCCGCCATCCTGCTCTTCGACTGGAACGGCTGCCTGGCGGATCTCAGTCCCGCGGAGAAGATCCAGGCCGCCCTTTTCGCCTCCGTCACGCCGCGGACGGCGGGCTACGACACGATCCTTCCCGCCTCCTTCAGCACCCCGTCCAAGCTGGTCACCATCTGCCTCATGTTCATCGGCGCATCCCCGGCCTCCACAGGAGGCGGCATCAAGACCACGACGTTTTTCCTGATCTTCGTGATGATCCTGCGCGGGAGCGAGGGCCAGGAGGACATCCGGGCGTTCGGCAAGAAGATCGGCTCCGGCAGCATCAACCGCGCCATGATGCTCTCCCTGCGGGCCGTCTCCCTCCTGGCCCTCGCCGTGTTCCTTCTCTGCGTCACGGAGCTCTTCGCCGCCCCCGGACCCGGCAAGGACTTCCTGGCCGTGGTCTACGAGACGTTCTCCGCCTTCGGCACGGTGGGCCTCTCCCTGGGACTCACGCCGCTTCTCACGGACGCGGGGAAGGTCGTGATCATCCTCTCCATGTTCGCCGGAAGGGTCGGCATGAGCGCCCTGGCCATCCCGCTTTCCAGGTCCTCCCACCGCAACGCGGTGGACTATCCGACGGAGGAGGTTTTGATAGGCTGATGAAACAATTCGCGATCATCGGATTGGGGCGCTTCGGTACTCTCATGCTGGAGGAACTTGCCGACACGGGCTGTGAGCTCCTCATCATCGACAAGTCGAGCGAAGTCATCGAGAGCTACAAGGAGAAGGTCTCGGCCGCCTTCGTGGCCGACGCGCTCAGCGAGGAGATCATCTTCAAGCTGATTCCCGGCACCATCGACGCGGCCATCGTGGACCTGGGGGACAACCTGGAGGCCTCCATCCTGGTGACCAACTACCTGAAGAAGCTGGGCGTGAAGCGCATCGTGGCCAAGGCGGAGTCGGACCAGCACGAGGAGATCCTCCTGCTGGTGGGCGCCACGGAGGTGATCCGTCCCAACCGGGAGGCCGCGCGGCGCATCGCGCCCCTTCTCCTGTCCTCCGTGCTCTTCAACTACCTGCCCATCAGCAAGGACTTCGCCATCGCGGAGGTCCGGGTCCCGCAGCGCTACGTGGGAAAGACCCTCATCGAGGCGAACCTCCGCCAGCAGCACCGTATGAACGTGATCGCCCTCAAAAAGCCGGACGAGGACGACTACCGCTATTTCCTGCCCGAATACAGGCTGGACGCCGGAGACATCCTCCTCGTGGCCGGCAAGGAGGACGACCTGGCGGAGTTCGCCAAGGCCAGGCTCCCGACGGTGAAGGCCGGCATGCCGGACATGTTCGGCAAGCTTTTTTCCCGGTTCGGAAAGAGGAAGTAGGGAGGAGGAACCCATGGTGGAAGACCCCAGGATTCCATCGGCCCCCGGGTGCGCCTCCGGGCGCGTCCTGAGGTACTTCGACCTCGTGATGGCGGCCTTCGTGACGGTCCTCATCGTGAGCAACGTCGCCTCCTCCGCCAAGATCGTGGACTGGGGCCTGTCGCTGTTCGGCGTGCCCCTCGCCTTCGACGCGGGCACGCTCCTGTTTCCCGTGAGCTACATCTTCGGGGACGTGCTCACGGAGGTCTACGGATATCGGCGGTCCCGCCGCGTCATCTGGACCGGCTTCGCCTGCCTGGCCGTCTCCTCCGCGGTCCTGTGGCTGGTCCGGATCCTGCCCGCGGAGGCCGTCTGGGAGGCCGGCGTGGGGCAGAAGGCGTACGTCGGGGTCCTTGGCGGGATGAGCTCGGGGGGCATCGTGGCCGCCAGCCTCCTCGCCTATTGGGTGGGCGAGTTCGCCAACTCCTTCCTCCTCGCCCGGATGAAGGTCCTCACGAAGGGACGCTGGCTCTGGATGCGGACCATCGGGAGCACGCTGGTGGGGGAGGCCGCGGACACGCTCCTGTTCGTCGGGATCGCCACCCTGTGCGGCGTCTTCCCGCCGGAGATCTTCCTGACGCTGACCCTGACCAACTACGTGTTCAAGGTGGGCGTGGAGGCCGTCATGACGCCCCTGACCTACCGGGTGGTCCGCCTGCTCAAGAAGGCGGAAGCCGAGGATTTCTACGACACCTCCACGGACTTCAATCCCTTCTCCCTGCGGGGTCACGGTTGACTAACGGCGGAGGAACCGTGCAATCTGTGGGCGGGTGGGAGGATTCATGAAGCAGATCACGATCAAGGTGGAGATGCGCGTCGGCGAGGAGATGCACAAGTTCCTCACCGACGAGGCGTACCGGAAAAAACTGAGTTTCGAGGGGTTGCTTTTGTCCTACATCGAGGACCGCATGCAGAAGGAGAGGACCGGAACCCAGAGGGTCACGCGGTAGCGCCGCCGTCATGGGCAGATGGAGCGGAAGGATCCGCGCGGAAGGCCTGAGCCTGGAGGCGGAGATCTGGTATGAGATGCCGGAGGAGACCCATCAGGGATTCCGCTGGCACGGCAGCCTTTCCACCTCCGGGGCGCTGCGCGGCGCCGCCGGCCGCGGCCTGCGGCTTGCCCTCTCTTCCCCCGAGGCGTCACACACCGTCAAGACGGACGTGGGGACCATCCAGATCGACTCGGTGGAGGGGGACCGGATCGCGTTCCACGGCTGCGGATCCCCCGCCGGAGCCCTGGCGGAAGCCATCCGCCGTTGAGGCGGACCTCAGCGGAACCTGTCCCTCAGGAGCCCCCGCATGTTGTCCCCCAGGATCTTTTCCTTGTCCGCGTCCGGGATGCGGGCGAAGGCCACGCGTCCGACGCTTCCCCGCGGATCGAGGAACGGGACGTCGGAACCGAAAAGCACCTTCTCCGCCCCCGCCTCCTTCACGCACAGCTCCACGAGCCCCTCGAAGTGCCCCGACAGCGTGAGGTCCAGGAACGCATTGGGGCACTGCCGGGCCACCCGGATCGCCTCGTAGACAGCCGCGAACTCGGTGCCGCCGGAATGGCCCATGATGACGGGCACCTCGGGATACCGCCTGGCCATGTGCTCCATGCCCTTGATGTCCGCCACGCCCCACGTGTGGCTGAGGACGACCCAATGGCGGCCGCGGGCCATTTCATAGGCGGGGTCGTTGCGCGGATCGGCGGCCGGCACCTGATGCGTTTCGGTGTGGAGCTTGATCCCGATCACGCCGCGGTCCGCGGCATGGGATTCGATGTCCGCCAGGCCGTACGCAGCGGGGTAGTTCGGATTGAAGGCGAGGTAGACGGCGATGCGTCCCGGGTGTTCCGCCGCGGCCCGGCAGGCGAGGAGGTTTCCCCCCGGCGCGTCGGACGTGATGGCCGCATTGTGGGACAGGCAGAGGGTTTCGCATCCGTAGAGATCCATCATCCGCAGGACGGAATCCAGGTCCGCGTCGAAGGGGATGTGCATCGCGGAGAAGGTGCCCAGGTGGCCGTGGCAATCGACGATGGGGAATCCCATGGGGCGTCCCGCCAGGATGTTCGCCGCGAAGCGGGATTCAGGCGTCATAATCGATCCCTTCCAGGAGCCGAACCAGGTTCCCGCGCGCGATCTTTTCCTTGTCCCCCTGCGGCAGCGGGCTCAGGGCGAGGGCCGTGACGGGAGAGCCCGGAGAGAGGAACGGGGTCTCGGAACCGAAGATCAGGCGTTCCGCGCCGAAACGGCGGACCACGTCCTCGATCCCGAAGAAGACGACGTACTTCGAGGTCTCCATGTGGAGGTTGGGGCAGAGATCCAGCAGCCGGAACAGGGTCCTGTCGACGGTGTAGTGCACGTTCCGCAGGATCACGGGGAGGCGGGGATGGTTGACGAGCAGGGAGTGCAGCTCGTCCCAGGTGTAGTCGGGCGGCCGGTAGCGCACGAAGACGGGCATCCTCATGGCTTCCAGCATCGCGTACAGGTCTCCCGCGCACCATTCCGCGTTGTTCCACTGGTGGGCCGCCGGCGCGAGGATGACGGCCCGGATCCCTTCCGCCTTCAGGGCCGCGCGGACTTCGACGGGCGTGCCGAGTTCTCCCGTGGAGAAGGGCATCAGGGCCCAGACGGGATGCGTGCCCGGCCGGCCCCGGATCTCCCCGGCCAGGAGGCGGTTTCCCGTCTGCGGCGCGTCTTCGACGGACCGCGTGTGATGGACCAGCGATTCCCGGATCCCGCATTCTTCCAGGCGGCGGAACGTCGCCTCGGTCCCGCCGACCTGTTCCTTGAAGACGACCTTCCGCGGCCCCACCGTCACATGGGCATCGAAGAATGGAAGCATGCGCGAACGATATCCGGAAGCGTCGGGTTCGACAAGCATGCCCGGGACGGCATCCGTCGCCGCGGATCGCCATTGGTTGACAACGGCATGGGCTGCCCATAGACTGTCCGTTGCATGATCGTCGAACTGCTCCACCATCTGCCGATCACCGTTCCCATGGGTTTGAGCGTCCTTTTCCTCACGGTTACCGCGGCCATGTCATGCGCCATTCTGTGCCTGGAGGCCGCCGCATGGATGCGGGGTCGGTCTACGACGTCTGCTGCGGCCCCGGGCGCGACTGCCGGCGCGGCCCCGGGCGCGGCTACCGGCGCCGCCCCGGGCGCGGCTACCGGCGCGGCCCCGGGCCTGATCCTTTCTGCTCTCATGGAATCTTCCTTCACTTTCGCAGCCGCCGCGGGGACGGCCGTCCTGTTCCTCCCTGAAGTGGGTGGCCTTCCCCGGATTCCCGTCACGCCCCTGGCCGTTTCCCGCGGCCTCGTCCTGTTCCTGTGGACGGCGGCATTCCTGGGGATCCTGCGTGCCGTACGCACGCGGCCATGGCCGCGTCGCTGCGTCCTTCTCGCCATCACGGTCTCCTGCGCGCTCCTCCTCGTTTGGGCCGTGCGCGAGGCCCTGGATGCCTTCCTGTTCCTCGATTCGGCCACGGCCGTGCAGCCCCGCCTGCCGGAGCCCCTGCTCCTGGCAGGACTTGCCGCGCTCTGCATCTTCCTGATCGGCGCATCGCTGCAGCTCCTGTCCGACGCCCTGCGGGAAAGGAGGCGGCGTGGTCCAGGCGGTTCCATGGTTCGTCCTTGAGGCCCTGCTCCTCTGCCTGCTTGTCGTTTTCGGGTCCCTGGGCTGCGGCGTCGGTATCCTCTTCCCGCTGCTGGGCGGCGAGAAGGAGAAGCGGGAAGCCCTGGCGATCGCGCGTCCCTTCGCGCCCGTCCAGGCGGTGCTTTTTTCCGCCGTTCCCGCGGGTCTCCTCATGGGGTGCCCCGCCGCCCTGCCGGTCCTCGTCGATTTCCTGCCCGTTCCCACCATGCTCTTCCTGACGGGCCTGGTCCTGCGGACCACCGCGACGCAGGTGCGGCCGTGGCGGAACAGGAACTGGTCGCGTGCGGGCTGGAGCGCCACCGTGCTTTCCGGCAGCCTCCTCGCCATGTTCTCCGTCGGCTACGTCGCTGCCAACCTGCTTTTCGGATTCCCGATCGGGCCGACGGCTTCCGCGGGCCCCCCGGTCCGGTCGTTCTCCCTTTTCAGCGTGATCGGGGGATTCCTCCTTGTCACCTTCGCCGCGTTCCAGGGGCTCCTGTTCCTGTCGATCAGGGCGGAGGGGAGCCTGCAGAAGACGCTGCGCAGGGACATGCCCGTGCTCGCCGTGAACCTGATCGTCTTCGCCCTGGCCGCAGGCATCATCCTGGCCTTGGATGTGCCTTCCTCCAGGCCGTGGAGCACGGGGCGGCCGCTGCACTGGATCTTCGCGGGCTTCGCCGTGCTCATGGCGGTGCTCCTCGTGATCACGGTGCTGAAGAAGTCGTGGAAGAAGGCCTTCGGGTTTTCCAGCCTGGTCTCCTCCTTCGTGATCCTGAGCCTGGCGGCCGCGCAGTACCCCCTGGTCATCCCGTCCCGTACGGACCCGTCCGCTTCCATTCGGGCAACCGACGCGGCGGCCGCGGCGGGCCTTCCTGCGGCCCTGACGCTGCTGTCCTCCGCCCTCGTCGTGATCCTCGCCAGCCTGTTGTTCCTGCTTCTTTGGAGGGACCGGGAGCCGAGATCCGGCAACGGCGGACTTCAGGCGTCGAAATAGGACGCGGCTTCCGGGATCGACGACGGGCTCCGGGGCCGGGATCCCTCCGCCGCGGATGCCGCCGATCCATGCGCAAAACGGATGTGTGATGGGGCCCCCGGTTCGTGCCGGGAGCCATGGGAGGTCCGAAGGCCTACTCGCCCCGGATCCTGCGCCAGACCGCCTCGCGGGAGTAGCTGTTGTCGTAGGACTGGAGGGAACCGTCCGACTGCTGGTACGAGGTCGTTTCCTTGGTCCCGCGCAGCTCCGAGCCGTCGGCGGAGAGCTTGAAGACCCAGCGCATCGGGCGCGCCACCTTGGCCAGCTGCACCGCGATGGCCGGAGAGACCACGGATTCGAAGAGGCCGGGGAAGTTCGGCTCGTCCTGCGCGATCACAAGGCCGTTGTCCGATGCGTCGACGCGCAGTTTCACCGTCTTGCGCGAAGGCAGGGAAGCGATCGCCGTACCGTCGGAGCAGATGAACACGGTGTCGATGCCGCGGTCCCCCTTCCATACGCCGGCTACGGATTTGACAGCGGCCGCCACCGGGGTGGTCGCGCGCGAGAAGGCGGTCCCCGAGGCGCGGTTGTAGGTCCGGACCTCCAGGAGCCCCAGGGCCAGGTTCCCGATGTTGAGCGCCAGCTCGTCCTTGGAGGCGAACAGGTCGGAACTCGTGCCCACGTACATGCCGGTTTCCGTCTTCATGAGCTTGAGCGTGCAGATCCAGCCGGCATCCGCCTTGGCGATGCTCCCGTAGAGCAGGCCCTGCGCGGCCAGCATCCGGCCTACCGCAAGCTGCTTGTTCGGCATGTCCGACGCCGCGGAGTTGGACAGCTCGATCTCGCTCATCGTGGCATCCGTCTTCCTGCGGTCCACGACCCTGTACTCGCCCGATCCGACTACGGCATTGATGACAAGATCCTCGATCGCCGTGCCTTCACTCGCGTCCATGCCGGTCACGTCGAACTTCAGGATGGCAAGCACCGGGTTCTGGGCCGTCTCCTCCGCGGCCGCGGAAAACGGGCCGAGGAAGGTGAGACAGAGCAGGAAAAGGAAGGTTCTCTTCTTCATAGGAACAACCATTATCCATGGAAAAGGCGGTGGAGGCAAGACGGATGGCGGGCGGATCCCTATGGGCATCGAAGGCGCGGGTCTTTGGATTTTTATGCAATTCTTCTATGTATATGCAGGAACGGACCGTCATTTTCGTGATTGTTGCTTCCACGGGGAAATGGTATCATTTGCTCGCCTGGGAGGGAAATTGAAGGTTCTTGTCGGAGTCGATATCGGCGGCACGAAATGTGCCGTCGCGCTTGGTCATGCGGAGGCACGGGGGGGAATGGAGATCCTTTCGAAATCCTCATTCCCCACGGAATCGCAGACCGGTCCCGAGGGAGTCCTCGCGCGGGTCGTCTCGACGGCGCGTGACGCTCTGGCGCGCCATGGGGACGCCGTGCCGGAGAGCATAGGCGTAAGCTGCGGAGGGCCCCTGGACAGCGTGAAGGGGCTTGTGCTTTCCCCGCCCAACCTGCCCGGATGGGATCGGATCCCCGTCGTGCGCATCCTGTCTGAAGGCCTGGGTGCACCCGCCCATCTGCAGAACGATGCCAATGCCTGTGCCCTGGCCGAGTGGAAGTATGGCGCCGGCCGTGGTTGCCGCAGCATGGTCTTCCTCACCTTCGGCACGGGCATGGGGGGTGGCCTCATCCTCGACGGGCGCCTCTACTCGGGCGCCAACGACATGGCCGGGGAGGTGGGGCACATCCGGATGGCCGGGGACGGGCCCGTCGGATACGGGAAGAAGGGGTCCTTCGAGGGATTCTGCAGCGGCGGCGGCATCGCGCAGATCGCGAAGGCGGAGGTCCGCAGGCTCTTGGCGGCCGGCGGGAAGCCTGCCTTATGCCCCGATGAGACCGCCATGGCGGCCCTCACCGCGCGGCATGTGGGGGATGCGGCACGCGGTGGGGACGTGCTGGCGGGCGAGATCCTGGCCACGAGCGGAAGGTATCTGGGCAGGGCCCTGGCCATCCTGATCGACGTGCTCAACCCGGAACGCATCGTGATCGGAAGCATCTTCGGCCGCTGCGAGGAGTTCCTTCGGCCGGCCATGGAGGAGGCGATCCGCGCGGAGGCATTGCCCCTGGCTTCCTCCGTCTGCCGTATCGTGCCCGCCGGCCTGGGTGAGGCCATCGGAGATTATGCCGCACTGTCGATCGCCGCGGCCGCGGGAGAGGGGAAAAGCGCATGAACGATCCTCACGAGCATCTGGCAAGGCTGGTGGAACGCTATCCGGTCCTCAAGGACGGGATCCACGCCGTGGAATCGGCATACGGCATGATCGTGGAGTGCTACCGCAATGGCGGCACGGTCCTGACCTGCGGCAACGGCGGAAGCTCGGCGGACTCCGACCATATCGTGGGGGAGCTGATGAAGGGCTTCCTGAAGAAGCGGCCGCTGCCGGAAGCCATGCAGACCGCGCTGCGGGCGGCGGATCCGGAACTGGGGGGGGTGCTGGCGAGCAGGCTGCAGACGGCCCTGCCCGCCATCGACCTGTCCGCGCAGTCCGCCCTGGCCACGGCCTTTGCCAACGACGTGGACGCTTCCCTGATCTACGCCCAGCAGGTACTCGGCTACGGACGGCCCGCGGACGTGCTGCTGGGGATCAGCACCTCGGGAAACGCCTCCAACGTGCTCGCCGCCTTCCTGGCCGCCAGGGCCAAGGGCGTGCGGACCATCGGCCTCACCGGCGCCTCGGGCGGCCGGATGAAGGACCGGTGCGACCTCTGGATCCCCGTGCCCGCCGCCTCCACTCCGGACGTACAGGAACTCCATCTGCCCGTCTACCATTGTCTCTGCGCCATGGTGGAAGAGCACTTTTTCCCGAAATGAGGTAGGATACAGGATATGCCAGAGAAACGCTCCGCGTTTTTGAATGTCGCGCTTCCCGGGGACTTGGCTGCGCAACTGGCCAAGGAGGGCGTCGACGCCACCAAGGCCTGGTTGAGTTCGGAAACGGACGTGAACCTGTCCGGCATGTACGAAAGGGTCTATCTCCTGATGGAGAAGGACAGGCTCGTCACCGCGGCCCGGCCGCGGGGCGAGTCGCCCAACGCGATACGGCTGAAGATCGACAAGAAGGACATCCAGGAAGTGCGCACCCGCCAGGGGATCGGCGGCGGGTTCGTGGAAGCCCTGGTGGGCGGCGTCTACGTCGAGGTCCTGGGCTATTCCAATGCGCGGGCCGACATCTTCCACAAGGCGGCCAAGAAGATCGAGGATTGGGTCAAGGACAAGCCGGTCTACGTCGGTCCCGAGGACGACGAGAACCCCCGCAAGTGCCCCAAGTGCGGCATGACGCTGGAGTTCAAGGGCGACGTCTGCAAACGGTGCATCAACCAGGGCGCCATCGTCTCCCGCGTCCTCCGCCTCATGAAGCCCTACGCCGGCTACGCGGCGGTCATGATCACCGTGCTCCTCTGCATCCTTGCCCTGCAGATGATCCCGCCGCGCCTGGTCGGCTACCTGGTCGACAATGTGGTGAGCGTGAAGTCGGGCAGCGGCAGCCTCGTGCTCCCCCTGCCGCTCTGGGATTCGGTCTCGCATCGGGTCCTGAGCATGAACCCGGGCTTCGACCAGCACGTCCTGGGCCTCCTGTTCCTGGTCTCCGTGCTGTTCCTGACCCAGATCTGTATCGCCATCATGAACATGGTCAACGGCCGCCTGGTCAGCTTCGTGGGGACGCAGCTCACCTGCGACCTGCGCAAGTCCCTCTTCCACCGCCTGCACCAGCTGGGCGTGGACTACTACGACAGGCACAGCGTGGGCCAGCTGGTGAGCCGCGTGACCTACGACACGGAGGCGATGAAGGACCTGGTCCGCCAGTCCGTGCAGGGGCTCATTGCCCAGATGCTCGTGCTGGTCGTCACAGGCGTGATGCTGTTCAACCTTTCCTGGAAGCTGGCGCTCTGGACCCTGCTGCCCGCCCCCATCGTCGTGCTCGCCTCCACCTTCTACTGGCGCAGGATCTACCCGCGCTACTACAGGGTATGGGAGGGCTTCAGCCGCATGAACAGCTCCCTGAGCTCCATCCTGTCCGGAATCCGGGTGGTGAAGACCTTCGGCCAGGAGATGCGGGAGGAGGCGCGCTACTCGCGCACCAACGACTACGTGAGGGACTCCGCGCGCGGGGTGGAGTTCACCACGGCGATCTTCAACCCCGTCATGTCGCTGATCTTCGGCATGGGCGGGCTCATCGTCTGGGTGGTGGGAGGGAGGACAGTCATCGAGGGCCAGGGCCTGACTTTGGGCATGCTCATGGCCTTCATCAACTACCTCAGCATGTTCTACGCCCCCATGACCAACCTCTCCCAGCTCACCGACTGGGTCACCCGGTTCCTCACGGCGGCCCAGCGCGTCTTCGAGATCCTGGACACCACCCCCCAGGTGACCTCGGCGGCCAAGCCGTACAGGCTTCCCAAGGCCGAGGGCCACATCGTGTTCGACCACGTCAGCTTCGGCTACAACCGCCACGAGCCGGTGGTGAAGGACGTCTCCTTCGAGATCAGGCCCGGGGAGCACCTGGGGATCGTCGGCAAGAGCGGATCCGGGAAGACCACCCTGATCAACCTGCTGGGACGGTTCTACGACGTGGACGAGGGGCGGATCCTGATCGACGGGAAGGACGTGCGGGAGCTGGATCCGGACGACCTGCGGCGGGCCGTGGGCATCGTATTGCAGGAGTCGTTCCTCTTCCGGGGGACCATCTACGCCAACATCACCTACGGGAATCTCGACGCGACCCCGGAGCAGGTGCTCTCCGCGACCAAGGCGGCCAATGCGCACGACTTCATCATCCGCCACCCCCTGGGCTACGACACGTACATCGGGGAGCGCGGCGCCGGGCTTTCCGGGGGGGAGCGCCAGAGGGTCTCCATCGCCCGCGCGCTGCTCTACGATCCGCCCATCCTCGTCCTGGACGAGGCGACCAGCAACGTGGACACGGAAAGCGAGCAGCTGATCCAGGAGGCGCTGACCCGCTTCTCCAAGGGGCGGACCTCCATCGCCATCGCGCACCGCCTGAGCACGCTGAAGACCTCCGACCGCATCATCGTCATGGAGCACGGGCAGATCCTGGAGATGGGATCCCACGAGGAGCTCCTGGCCCTCGGCGGCCTGTACTACAGGCTCGTGAAGATCCAGACGGAGCTGTCCCGGGAGCCGAACGTGGACAGCCTGGCGTTCCAGGGGAAGGGGAAGAAGGCATGAGCGACACCGTGCACGCGGGGGACAGGGCAGAGGCGGCGATTCCGGACGTGGACCGTACGCAGATCCGCTTCCTCACGCCGGACATGTGCCGGATCCACCTGGGGAACCTGGGGGCGCTTCACATCACCATCAAGAGCGAGGGGATCTGGGGCGGGCTCTATACGGCCTACGCCTTCCCCGTGGCCTATCCCAACGGCTTCATCTCCATCATCCAGACCGCCGGAGAACAGGACACGGAACTCGGCGTCATCCGGGACCTGGACGAGTTCCCGGAATCCGACGCGGCCCTGATCCGGGAGGCCCTGAACCGGCGCTACTTCATCCACACGGTGACGCGCCTGAAGACCATCACGATGAAATACAACATGCTGTACCTCGAGGTGGACACGGACAAGGGGAGCGTGGATTTCTTCATGCGCTGGGCGCAGGACCGTGCGGTGGACTACGGCCAGACCGGGAAGGTGCTGATCGACCTGGACGACAACCGCTATCTGATCCCCGACATCGAGAAGCTTCCCATGAAGGAGAAGATGGAGTTCACGCGCTACATCTACTGGTAGCGGCGGCGCGGCGGGGGTCTTTTCGGCCCTAGACCACCGCCTCGTTCTTTTCCTTGTACTCGATGAAGCGTCTCAGGGCATCGTCCTCGATCAATCCCATCTCGAGCGCGATCTGGCCGAAAAGGCGCCCGTCGCCGCCCTTCTGGCGCTCCAGTACCGTGTCCACTTCGGATCTGTTCATTTTGCCGATCTCGATGAGGAACTCCCCGATTTTCTCTCCCATACTTTCTTCCCTCCACCGCAGGGTTCCCCCCGGATCCGGGAACCTTGTCGGATCGTCGTGAAGCGCTGCCCAAGGTACCACTTCCCATGGGGCAAGGCAATCCCCGCTTTCGTGACGCCTGCATGCCGTAGCATGCCTGGGGCCATGCCGTAGCATGCCTGGGGGATTGCCCCTATGCCGATCTTCCGTTAGCGTGTGCGGCACGACAGGTCAATGACCCATATGGCAGGTATCGGAAACCGCAGGACAAGGTCCGCTTCGCCGCAATGGACGCCGCGCGGCACGGAGGAGACGGAACTCACCATCGAAAGGCTTGTGGCCGGAGGCGAGGGCCTCGGGCACATGCCGGAAAACTCGCGGACCGGCCCAGGCAAGGTCGTCTTCGTTCCGGGAGTGCTGCCCGGGGAGCGGGTGCGTGTCCGTCTGACGGGCGCGGGACGCGATTTTTCCAGGGCACGGCTCACCCGGGTCCTGGAGCCATCCCCGGATCGGGTGGAACCCGTCTGTGCCCTCGCCGGAACCTGCGGCGGCTGCGACTGGATGCACATCGACCACGGGGCGCAGGGGGAGCTGAAGAAAAGCATCGTGGCGGAGGCGCTGCGCCGCATCGGCCGCCTGGACGCCGCGAGGATCCCGATGGATTTCGTGAAGGGACCGCCCCTGGGCTACCGAAACCGGGTGCAGATCCACAGGGATGCGGAGGGCCGGTTCGGCTTCCTGGGGAGGGATTCGCACCGGTTCACGGCCGTGCCTTCCTGTCCCGTCTGCGTGCCCGCGCTGAACCGGCTTTTCCAGGCGCCGTTCGCCGGGGAGGGGGATCGTTTCACCGCCTTTTCCGACGGCGACTGGACCGCCGACGGGGAGAGGGACGCGGACCGGGACCTGGCCGTGACCCTGCGGGGCCGCGGGATCCGCTTCAGCGTGGGCTGTTTCTTCCAAAGCAACCTGGCCATGCTGGACGGGTTCCTCGGAGACGCGACGGAGGACCTGTCCGGCGGGGCGGCCTGCGACCTGTTCTGCGGGGTGGGCCTGTTCGGCGCTTTCCTGCGGGACCGGTTCCGCACCGTGGTCTGCGTGGAATCGCAGCAGACGGCGCTGGACTACGCGAGGCGGAATGTCGCGGGTTCCGCGCACGAGTTCTACCCCCTGGATGCGGAGACCTGGGCCAGGGGGCCTGCCTGCCGGCTCAAGGCGGATGCCGTCGTGGCCGATCCGCCACGCACCGGGCTGCCGGCCGCCGTGCGGGAGGCGATCGCCCGGATGGCGCCGCGCGACCTGGTCTACGTCTCCTGCGACCCCGTGACCCTCTCCCGCGACCTGGGGCACCTCGCGTCCCTCGGCTTCCGCCTGGAACGGATCCGCCTCTTCGATTTCTATCCCCAGACGGCCCATATCGAGACCGTGGCCCGGCTGCGTTCCTGATCCGCCGCGCCACGGGGTCCATGGGGCGTGGGGTTCCCCGGACCCCGCGGATGCGCTACAATAAAGCCGTGCGGACAGGAGGCGTGCCTCTGTGAAAAGCCTGCTCGTGATCGACGACGAGACGATGATCCTCGATACGATGAAGATCATCTTCGAGGACATGGGCTACGGGGTGGCGACCTTCGCGGATTCCCGCGCGGGAGTCGCGGAGGCGCTGCGCAGCGACTACGATCTCATCGTGGTCGACATCCGCATGCCGGGCCTCAATGGGGCCGAGGTGACCGAGATGGTCATGAAGGAAAGACCTGCCGCGCGGATCCTCGTCATCACGGCGTTCCCGAACGACCCCCTCGCGCAGCGCGCCCTTGCAGCCGGCGCCTTCGCCCTGCTGAGAAAGCCTTTCGAGATCGCGAAGGTCCTGGACTTCCTCAAAGGATAGCGGGCATGGCGACGGGCAGGCGGGATTCCATCGAGGATCTCATCCGGGGCACGGAGGCCATCATCAAGGAGACGGACGTCCTGGAGACCGCCGTCGGTCCCGCCGAGGCGACCCGGGAGCGCTCCGTGCCGCTTCCCGAGATCGCAGCGGAGCCCAATACGGCCGGACGCTGCGAGGTGCGCGTTTCCGAGGACGGCATGGGGGCCTTGGCGGACTTCTTCCCCCCTTCGGGGGACGGAATGCCCCTGGAGCTCGAAGGATTCGAGAGGCTTCTCGAACAGGCGGGCGTGACCGGCGGCCTCGACATGGAATCGGCGCGGGAAGCCGTCTTCCAGTGCGCCATGGAGCGGATCCCCGTCCTCGGCGTCGTCGTCGCCAGAGGGAAACCGCCAGAGGACGAGATCCCCGCGCACCTTGTCGTGGAATCCGCACTGCTTGCCCCGCCCAAGAGGGCGGACAGCGAGAAATCCTTCGACCACAAGGCGTACAGTCCGTTCCTGTTCGTGAAGAAAGGGGATGTCCTTGCGCGCATGATCCAGCGCCGGGAAGGCGTCATGGGGTCCGACATCCATGGGACGTCCCTGCCGTACGAAAAGCGGAAGATCGAACAGGCCAAGCCCGGGAAGAACACGGTCTGGGCGGGCGGGAATGTCGTCGCGGAGCGCGACGGCAGGTTCGTCCTGCAGGGCGATTCGTTCTGCGTGAACGAGGTGCTCGAGGTCGTGGGGGACGTCGATTACGCGACCGGCCACGTCGATTTCTCCGGGGACGTCATCGTCGGCGGGGAGGTGAAGCGGGGCTTCCGCATCCACGCGGGCGGTTCCCTCTGCTGCGCCAAGGTCATCGACGCCACGGAAGTCCTTTGTGGCGGGGATCTCGTGGCCGGCCAGGGGATCCTGGGCCGTCTCGAAGGGACCGTGCGCGCGGGCGGCGCGGTCAGGGCCCGGTTCGTCGAGAACTGCACCGTGGAGGCCGGCGGAACGGTGGAGATCCAGGTCGGCTCCCTCAATTCCACGATCCGCACCCTCGAGCGCCTGGTGATGGGGACGCGCGGCGTGATCGTCGGAGGGAGCGTGGATGCGCTGGACGGAGCGGCGGCCTGTCAGATCGGATCGCCGTCCGGGACGCGCACCGAGATCCATTGCGGGGTCGATTATACTGTCGAGCGGAAGCTTCTGGCGATCCGTGACCGCAACCAGGCCCTTGCGCTGCGCCTCATGCAGCTGGAGCAGCTTGCGGCGGGCGGACGCATGAAGGCGCCCCAGGCGGAAGAGCTGAAGGGGAAGCTCAAGAACGCCATCGCCAGGCTCAACGACGCCGCCCGTTCCCTGATCGGATTGCTGGACAGGAACGAATCGGCGGAGATCTCCGTACGGGAAACCGTCCACCCGGGCACGCTCATCGAGATCTGCCACGTCCCCTACACGGTCACCTCGCCGATGTCGCATGTCCGATTCCGGCTCGACAAGGTGAAGGGCAGGGTCATCCCGGACAAGCTCGGAAGGACATGACGGGCCGCAGGAGGGCCCGCAGCCTATGCGAGCTTCCCCTCCGCGTTGACGTCGAAGACGGTACGGCAGGACGGACAGCGGAACGAACCCGTCCTGCCGACCTTGAGCGCACGGCCGCAGGTGGGGCAGGGGATCCGGGCGGGGAAGACGGCGGGCGCGGCGCCGCCCGTCAAGGCGCTTTCGGGACGGTCCACCTTTTCGAACATGTCCCAGAAGCCGAGCTGGCGGAAGAGGTCCTCCGTCCTTTTGGGGACGCTGCACAGGAAGAGCCTCTTCCCCATCTCCTTGGTCCTGGAAAGGATCGTGATGAAAGCGCCGATGCCCATGGAGGCCATGTACGTGACCTTCCCGATGTCGATCACGACGATCCCGATCTCCATGCATTCCTGCAGCATCTCGAGCATCGAGGTCTGGAACGAACCGGCGTTCCCGGTCTCGATGTATCCCTCGACGGTCACGAAGAGGGCGGTCGCGTCGCCCCCGATGGAAGCTCCGTTCACAGTCACCCCGGACTTCCCGGCATTCAAGCGGTCGAAAACCGAATTCGTGAACGCCATGCCGCATTATACACCGGTTCCCGGGATGCGTACAATCCGAGCGCGTTCTTCACGGACGGCCTTTCAGCGGTCGATTTTCAGCATCCGGATGTCGGCCACGTACTTTTCCAAATCTATGGTTTCCTTCTCCGCGGTTTCCCTGAGGCTGTCGAGGACCTTCTCCATCTGCGCCAGGGCCCTGTCGACGTTGCGGAAGCTGGCATCCAAACCCTGCGCGCCGCTGTTCTTCTCGATGTGGCGGACGTTCATCAGGAATGCGGCCAGGATGTTGTTCATGTGATGGGTGAGCGCGATGTGCAGCTCCCGGAACAGCTCGATCCTGCCCTTCTGGATCCGGTTCTCCTCCACCAGGGAATGATAGCGGCGCGACCGGGCGAGGGCCTGGATCTTGGCGCCCAGGATCCTGGAATCGAAGGGCTTGATCAGATGGTCGGTCGCCCCGCGCAGATAGGCGCTCACGACCGCCTGGGGATCCGAACCGTCGCTCATGACGATCAGTGGCGTGTCGTAACCCGCCTTTTCCATCACCGACGCGAGGACTCCCGTGCCTTCGGCGATCTCCTCGAGGCCCATGATGACGACCTCACAGGGGCCTCCCGACTTCAGGTATTCCGCGACGTCCGCGTAGATCTTCGGCGTGAGGCGGGCCATCTCGACACCGCTGCGGATGAGGGAGGCCTCATTGGAATGGGGCGTGATGGCCGTGACGTTTCCCTGTGCCGGGCCCGAGTCCGAGGGGACATAGCGGGACACGGCGGCAATGAGGGCCTGCGCCGCGAACGGTTTCAGGATGTATTCCGTGACGCCCGCACGGAATCCCTCGCGGATCTCATCCAATCCCCCCAGCGCGGTGATCATGACGACGGGCAGTTGGGTGATCCGGGGGGCGGCCCGGATCCTGCGGCACGTCTCGAATCCGTCGATCCCGGGCATCTCGACGTCCAGCGTGACGAGATCCACCGTTTCCCGGCTGAGGAACTCGAGAGCCGTCGCGCCGTCTGATGCCTCGAGGGTCCCGAATCCCGCCTTCGCCAGGGTATGGGCGATGAGGGTCCGCATGGTCGAACTGTCATCCACGATCAATACTGTGAAGGTTTCCGTCGCCATGATCCTTCGTGAAAGAACCGTATCCCATTTGATCCGCCCGCGCAACCCGTTCGGGCATCGTCGGCGATCGTTTCCGGCCCCCCTTGCGGGCAGGGCGTCGATATGGTATGAAAAAAAGGCCTCATGCTGCTATCTTCTATGCAATTCAAAACGATGAGTCGGTGACTTTTCGACACAGAAGGGAATCCCTTGGGCGATCCTTCGGGTTCAATGGCCTGATTCTCGTTCCAGGAGGGGAATATGAAGATACGCCAGAAGCTTATTGGAGTGAACATCGCGATCGTGGCCGCTTTCATGCTGGTCACAATCCTCACCGTCGCGTCGATCGGCTTCATCACCCAGCGCAACAAGCTGGCGCGCGAGGCCCTTGTCCTGAACGCTTCCTTCAACCGGTTGGGCCTTCTCACCCAGGAGCTCCTGACCACACAGATGTTGAAGTTGACCTACGAGGACTGGACGGTGACTGCCGACGGTTTCGGGAAATCGTTGACTGCCTTCCTGCAAAAGGCTCGCAAGGAAGGGGTCCTGAAGGATCCTTCGGCCCTGGAGGGGATGGAGAACGTCTGGAAGCTGGCCGACACTGACATCCAGAGCGCGAAGAAACTGATAGGGGACGCGCTCCAGAAGCAGGATTCGCTTTCGGGACTCATGAAGGCGATCAACCTTTCGAGCAACTACGACCTGATCATGGCCAGCAACACCGTGCAGCGCGTCGGCATCTACCTGGGGGACGTGATCCAGAAGAAGCTTATCGAGATCGTGGACGCGACCGACAAGAGCATCGACGCCCTCATGCGCCTCATCACCATGGCCATCACGGTCCTCGTGACGGCCGTCGCCGCCCTGATCTCCGTGTTCTTCCTGGTGTTCCAGCGCAACCTCTCCTCCCGTCTTGGGGGACTGGCGGCCTGCATGGATACCCTTTCCCAGGGGGACTTCAGCCTCCGCATCCCCGCGCGGGGAAACGACGAGATCACCTCCCTGGCCACCAACATGAACGCATTCCTCGACTCGTTCACCATCGTGGTCCGCGGGATCAAGACCCTGTCCGCGGACGCGGACCGGAGCCGCGAGGACGTGTCGGCCGCGGCCACCGAATCCGCCGCCGCCGTGCAGGAGGTGAGCGCCAACATCTCCTCCATCGCCCGCCAGATCCAGGACATGGTGACCAACCTGGGACGGGCCACCACCTCCACGCAGGGCATCGCGGGAAGCATCACCCACATGGCGGAGAAGACCGCCAAACAGACCGCCGCTGTCGGGAACGCTTCCGCCTCGATCGAGAGGATGAGCGCCTCCATCGCCGGCACCGCGGACATCGCGCGGGCGCAGGAGGCCATCTCGACGGGCCTCATGGAAGTGACGGCAAAGGGCGGGAAGAAGGTCGCGGAAACCGACGCCATCATCGCCTCCACGGCGCAGGAGGTGCGCGCGATCATGGAGATCGTGACGATCATCAATGGCGTCTCCAGCCAGACCAACCTGCTTTCCATGAACGCCGCCATCGAGGCTGCCCATGCGGGAGCCGCCGGAAGGGGCTTCTCCGTCGTCGCGGAGGAGGTGCGCCGCCTGGCGGAGACCACAAACGAAAACGCGAAGAAGATCAAGAAGAGCGTCCTCGCCATCGCGGAGCGGATCAAGAACGTGAAGGAGGCCAGTGGGGAGAGCAAGACCTCCTTCGAACAGATCCAGGGGCAGTCCAAGGAGGCCACCGGGGCGATGTCGGGGATCTCCGAATCGATGAGGGTGCTCTCCGAAGGTTCCCATGGGATCACCCAGGCGATGGCTCAGCTTTCCCAGAATACCAAGGAGATCCAGGTCGAGTCGGAGTCCATGAACCGGAGCACGTCGGAAATGACCCAGGCGATGGGCAACATCGAGCAGCTGGGCCGCCAGGTCCTGCAGGGCATCCAGGAGATCGACCTTGGGGCCAAGGAGATCGCAAAGGCCATGACCTACGTGACGGATCTGACGCTCAAGAGCGCCGAGTCTGTGATGCGGCTGACGCAGGAAGTGGAACGGTTCCGCATCGATGGTGCGGCGGAATCCGCGGCGGATACCGCCTCGGGGACTGCGGCAAATACCGCCTCGGGGACTGCGGCAAATACCGCCTCGGGGACTGCGGCAAATACCGCATCCGGGACTGCGTCGGTAGCCGCATCCGGGACTGCGGTAAATACCGCATCCGGGGTCGCCGTCAAGACCGTGCCGGAAAACGCGTCGGAAGAACTCGAGGAACTGAAGGCGTAGGGACCGAGGAAGCCGGACACCGGCGGTCTGAGCGCGCTACAGGTAGCACTTCATTTTCTTGCCGATCACCCCTGCGTACAGCTCGACATGGGGCTTCACGGGGCTGCCGTTGATCTTGCGGAACAGCACTTCCTCGACCTGGAAGAATCCCACCGTGGCCTTCATCTCGATGGTGATGCGGATGGGCTTCCGCTCCCCCTTGCCGATGGTCACCCGCTCGATGGAGGCGGCGGAATACTTGTGGATGTCCCCCACGCGGGACTGGGCGTTGAGGAGCATGGGGATGCGCGCGCGGCCCTTCTCCATGTCGCTGCCGTCCGCGATCAGGAGGAGGCCCGCCTCCATGGAGTGGATCTTCTGGGTGGCCATGTGACCCACGATGCACTCGATGATCAGGGAGCGCACGACGACGCGCCGATCCAGGGCGTTCGGGTACAGGGCCCCCAGGATCCTCTCCAAAATGGGGAGGGCCAGGGTGATGCTGGAGTGCTCGTGGTCGTCGCGGCCCACGCTCATGCCGATGTCGTGGAGCATGCCCGCGGCGCACAGCGCGATGAGGCTGTCCTCGTGGGAGCCGCACTCCTCCTTCTCCAGGCTGAGGGGCACTCCGGCCTCGTGAAGGAGGTCCGCCATGAGGAGCGCGTTGGACACCACGGTGCGCATGTGCACCGGGCCGTGGTCGTTGTAGCCGAGGCGCTTGATGGAGACCGTGTTGGCGTACTCCTGGAGATGCTGGATCTCGGCGTCATTGAGCAGAAGCTCGGCCGCCTTGCGGACCACCCCCTTGGTGCGTGAGAGGATCTCCCCTTCGAGTGCCGTCTGTTTGGGGGATTTCATGGCTCCCCCCTTGGGCCGAAGACGGGCTTCAGGTCGATGTCCAGGTCCTGCGTCTCCTGTAGGCGGACAAACTCCTCCTTCAGGCGGGTCACGGAGACGCTGGACGGGACGATCAGGTGCGCACGCATGCGGAAAAGCGGCGCTCCGGTCCAGGGAGCCGCCGCCGTCTCCGTCTCCAGGTCCTCAATGTTGACCCCGTGCTTCCGCAGCAGGGCCGTTACGGAATGCACGATCCCCGGAGTGTCCAGCGACGAGGTCTCCAGCAGATACGGCCTTCCCTTCTCCGCTTCCGCGGGCTCCCGCGTCTTCTTCAGCTCGATGCGCATCCCCAGGTCCGCGGCCGGGGTCAGGAGCCTCCCCGCCAGGGACGCGACGGCCTCGGGAGTCCCGGAGACGAGCATGATGATCGCGAACTCGCGTCCCAGCACGGCCATCTTGCTCTCTTCGATGTTGCAGCCGTTTTCCATGACCTTGCCGGAGATGTCGTCCACGATGCCGACCCTATCCGTCCCGATCGCCGTCAATACCGACCATTCCCGGTTCATGGACCGAGGATACCATCGTCACGGCACCATGTCCAGGAAACGCGGGCTGTGGTAGACTCCCCCCCCATGAAGCCGGAACTGCTTGCGCCGGGCGGCAGCTTCCCCGCCGCCCATGCCGCCTTCCGCGCGGGGGCCGACGGGGTCTATCTGGGCCTGAAGGAGTTCTCCGCCCGCCGTGCGGCGGCCAACTTTTCGATGGACCAGCTGCGACGCCTGAAGGGGATGGCAGACGCCGGAGGAAAGCGGATCTACGTGGCGCTGAACACCGTGATCCGCGGCGAGGAGATCGGAAGGGCGGCCGACTCGCTGTTCCTGGCAGACATGCTCGCCGTCGACGGGGTGATCGTCCAGGATCTCGGAATCCTTTCCCTCTGCCGCAGGCATCTCCCGCGCCTGGCCGTTCATGCCTCCACCCAGATGGCGGTCCACGACGCGGCGGGCGTCCGCTTCCTGGGGGAACTCGGCGTGCGCCGCGTGATCCTCAGCAGGGAACTCCCCCTTGCCGCGATCGGGGAGATCCGCCGCGAGGCGCCCGGCGTGGAACTCGAGGTCTTCATCCACGGGGCCCTCTGCTACGGGTGGTCGGGGCTCTGCCTGGCCTCCTGGGCCCTGGCGGGCCGTTCCGGAAACCGCGGCGACTGCGCCCAGATCTGCCGGAGCTTTTTCCGCACGGACGGCGCGCAGCCCGCACAGGGGCATTTCTTCTCCTGCGGCGACCTGTGCCTGGAACGCAACGTCCTGCGCCTGGCCTCCATGGGAGTCGCTTCCCTGAAGATCGAAGGCAGGATGAAATCCCCCGAGTACGTGCACGCGACGGTCAGCCTGTACCGGGCCCTTCTCGACCGCGGGGAGGGCGTGGGGGAGGAGGAGCTGGAGGAGCTGCGGGAGCGCGTCCGCCTCACCTTCGCGCGCCCCTTCACGCGCGGTTTCTGCGGGAATCCCCGCGGGGAAGCCCTGATCCACTCCGACTACCCGGGGCACCGCGGGGCTCTTCTGGGGACCGTGCAGGCCGTCGGGAACGGCCGGATCTCGGTCCGCCTGCGTTCGGACCTGTCGCTGCGCGACGGCGTGGGGTATTTCCCGCCCGGCGCGGCGCGGGAACCCGTGGTCTTTTCCGTGCAGTCCATCCTGCGCGGATCCCGGGAGGTCCCCTGCGCGCGCCGCGGGGAGACGGTGCGCGTCCTTCTGTCCGACCCGTCTGCGGGACCGGCTCCCGCCGTGGGTCAGGAGATCCGGCAGATGTCTTCGCGGTTCCTGGACCTGAGCCAACCCAAGGAGGCGGGCTTCCCGTTGTACAAGGCGCCCCTCACGGCCTCGATCGCGATGGAGGCCCGGGAGGTCCCCGGCAGGGCCGCTTTGACCGTGCAGCCGCGGTCCGACCGCCTGGGAGTCGCGGCCGCACCGGCGGATCCTTTCCGTTTCGAGACGGAGGTCCCCCTGGACACGGCGACGCGGCAGCGGTCCTTTCCCGGGCTGTTCGCCGAGCTTCTTCGGGAATCCGGCGATTCCCGATTCCTGGTGACGGAGACCGCGTGGCGGAACGGGACGCCGCTTTCCGACGACGGCATCTTCGTCCCTCCTTCCGAGCTCAAGAGGGCGAAGAACGGCTTCTACGCCGCATGGGAGCGGCATGTCGACGCGTTGCGCGAGCGGGATGTCGCCGCCGTGGCCGGAGGCGCGAAGGTTATGGAGGAACCCGCGGACCCGCAGTGGACCGGCCTGGCGGGACGGAGGGACCTGGTATCCGGCCGGAGTCCGGATGAATGGCCCGTGGCCTTTTTCCAGTGGCCCGCCTGGAGGGCCGGGGAGCCGGCCGAAGGATCGAAGGAAGGGGATGAGGCGTCAATGAAGGACGCGTCGAGCCGCCTCTACCGCGCGGGAGGCTGGGCCTTCCTGCCCCTGGCCCCGGTCTGCAGGGACCAGCGCGAATACAGGGAAAGGGTGAGGCGCCTCATCCGATCCAACCCCGAAACGCGTTTCGCGGTGGGGCTCAATGGGGTCTCCCACATCGCCTTCGCCCGGGAGCTTCGGCAGCTCGGGAACGTCGGCTTCTTCGCCGACCTCTTCCTCTATACTGCCAATCCCTATACTGTGCATTTCCTGCGCGAATCGGTTCCTTCGCTTCTATTCGTCTATCATTGGCTCGAGGACGACGGGGAGGGTGTCCTCCGGCTGGCACGCGAGGCGGGGGGAATCCCGATCGTGAGGATCTGCGGGGAGTTCCGGCCTCCGCTGTTCACCTCGATGGGGTGCCCCGTAAGGCATTCGGGCCTGGGAAGGGGAGGCTGCGGGGAGGGGGAAAGCGGATGCCCCGTGGATTGTCCCCGCAGCTACGCCTTCCCCATGACGCAGGGAAGGAATCGGTTCCTCACGGTGGTGCGGGACTGCGTGACGACGGTATTCCGTCAATAAAGGAAAGGCATTGAAGGATCGGATCATCGGCTTGGCCCTGGGGACGCTCCACAGGATGGGCGCGGCCCTGGCGGGGGACCGGGACGGAAACCGCAATGGGCTCGTGGACCTCGCGCGCAACTACGCGATCGAGGGCGTGGAACTCACGCTGGGCTCCTTCGACCTGGTGCTGAGCTTCCGCCCGTCCGGGGAGAACCTCGGGTGGCTCCGGTCACTGCGGTACGTGAGCATCCATGGCCCGGTCTTCGGCAACGGGGACGGCCATGGGAGGGCGGCCAAGGCGGTGCTGGACCGCATGGAAAGGCTCTACGCGGACTGCGGGGCGTCGAACATCGTGCTGCATCCGGACGGGCTCCCGGACGCCGCCTGGATGCGGGAGACCCCGTGCGCCCTGTCCCTCGAGAACCTGGCGCCCGCGGCGGGCTTCGGCCCGGCCCGCCTGGGGGAGGCCCTCGCGGAGCATCCGCGGGCCGGCTTCTGCCTGGACCTCTCCCATGCCTTCTCGGGCCCCGTGCCGGAAACGGAGGAGCTCCTCCGCCGGTTCGGCCACCGCCTGCGCCAGGTGCACGTGAGCGCCGCCGAGGGGGAGAGGACCCACCTCCGCATGAAGCACGCCTCCCGGGAGATGCGGGACGCCTTCGCCGCACTGCGCGGCCTCGGGAAACCCTTCCTGCTGGAGGAGGAGCTGTCGGATGCCTCGGAGGTGGAAGAGGACCTCGCGATCCTCTCCTCCCTTCTCCGAGATTGACGGGACGCCGGACGGCGCCGCTTCAGGCCAGGTAGTCCTTCTCGAAACGCAGGCTCGCCAGTTCCTTGCGCAGGCCAGCGGCCTCTTCGGCCGACAGGCGCTTCAGCGGGAAGGTGCAGTAGCCCGCGTCGAACCCCATGATCCCGAGCATCTCCTTCATGGAGGCGAGGACCCCGAATTTGATCATCACGGAGATCATGCGGTTGGCCTTGAACTGGTTCTCCTGGGCAGTCGCCAAGTCCCCATTGCGGAATGCGTCGTAGATCCGCACGAAAACTCGGGGCATGACGTTATAGGTGGTGCCGATGCCCCCGTCCGCGCCCATGGACAGGCCGCAGAGGAGGGTCTCGTCCGGACCGTTGATGACGTTGATGTTCCCGCCGTCCAGTTCCTTGATCCGGCGCATCTCGAAGTAGTTGTAGCTCGTGAACTTGACTCCGATCACGCTGGGCATGGCGAGGAGCTTGGAGACCAGGCCGGCCGTGATCTGCGTGTTCACCAGCGGGGATGCGTAGACGATCAGCGGAAGCGGGCAGGCCGCGGCCAGAGCCTTGTAGTAGGCGAGGATTTCATCCTCGCTGTATCCGTAGAAGAACGGAGGCACCGAGGAGATGGCGTCCACGCCCACGGAAGCGGCGTGGGCCGCCAGATCCATGGCGGTGCGCAGGTCCACGGCGCCGATGTGGTCGATGACGTCCGCCTTGCCCTTGCACTCCTCCACGGTGATCTCCGCGAGGCGTTTGCGCGCATCGGGCTTCATGACGACCCCTTCCCCCGTGGCGCCGCAGAGGTAGAAGCCCGTGACTCCCGTGGGGATCATGTAGCGCAACATGGACCGCAGGGTCTTCTCCTTCACGTCGCCGGACTCTTCCAGGGGGCTGGCCAGTGCCGGCATGATTCCCCGGAAGCGTACCCTGCCCACCGGCTTTTCGGCCTTCTTCGTGTCCGTGATTGCCATAAGTCTCCTTTCGCGATAAAAACCGCGTCGCGGCCCGATGGGCCCTATTGCGGCTGTTCGACCTGTTTTTCCACGGCCTTGAGCTGGATGCCGAGGCCCACGTCGTCCGGCCGCAGCTGCACGGCCCTCCTGAGGTAGATGAGGGCCAACCGGTAGTCGGCCTGGTGGATGAAGGCGTCGGAGAGGGCCAGGATGGCCTCGATGTTGTCCGGATTCTCCAGCAGGGAGGACCGGAGGTCCTGGACATACGCCTTCGGGTCCTCCCGGTCGGTCAGCGCCCGTAGATAGAACAATTCGCTGCGGACGGCCGGGTCGGCATAGTCCGCGAGGCCCTTGTCGACATGGGCCACTGCGGCCGCCTTGCGGCCCGTGGCGATCTCGGATCGGCCCATCATCAGCAGCGGCTTGGGCCCCTGCATGGCGTGGGAGAGCTTCTCCGCGTACTGCAGCGCCTGTTCATGGTCTCCCAGGTTCGAGGAGACCTGGTAGGCCATCAACAGATCCTCCGCCGTTTCGCTCTTCTCCAAAAGCTGCGCCAGGAACAGGGTGGCCTGCAGCCAGCGTTTCATCCGGATCGAATCTTGTAGAAGGAGCCGCACCGTGCTGAGGCGCGCGGGATCGATGGCCAGGGCCCTTTCCAGGGCCTTGATGCCCTCGTCCTCGCGGCCCGTCTCCACGAGGATGCGTCCCTTCAGCTCGGGGAAGCCGGCGTCCCCGGGGAACAGGGGCTCCGCCGCGTCGATGATGCGGATCGCCTCCTGCATGTCCCCCTGATGGTCGTAGAGAAGGCGCGCCTTCATCAGGTGGGCGCGCGGTTCGTCCGGGCTCTGTTTGATGAGGATGTCGGCGATGCGCAGCGCCTGGTACCAGTTCTCCTGCGCCTCGTAGATGGAGGCGCGCATCAGGATCGTGTCCACGTCCCCGGGCGCCACGAGGAGGGCCTTGCCGGTGGCGTCCAGGGCCTTCTGCGTATCCCCCGAGGCCAGTGCGGTGGCGGCCAGCTTCTTGAGCAGGGCGAGGTCCTCGGGGGACTTCGCGAGCAGCGTGTCGAGGTAGGGAATGGCCTCTCCGGCCGAGGTGCCCGTCTCCGGGGCGAGCGCGGCGGCCTTCCTGTAGGCCGGCTGGAAGGAGGCGTCGCGCTTCGCGCTTTCCCTGTAGAACGCGAGCGCCGCCTTCGTGTCGGGCACCAGGCGCAGTTCCGCGACGAGGCCGCGGAAATAGGGCGGAAGCACGGAGGCCGGGTTGAGGCGGTCCGCCGCGGTCAGGTTCTCCTCCAGGCGTTGGAGCAGGCGGTCAGGCACCGGGGCGGAGGCGCCCAGAAGCGTGAAAGCGGGAAGGACGAGGGTGAGGAAGTCGTCCCGGCCGGCCATCGGGATCCAATCGATGAGCTTGCCGGAGGCGAGGATGCCGAGGACGGCATGGTAGCGCCCCGCGTAGGCCGGGAGGTCCTTGGGCAGGCCGTCGGGCGTCCCCGGGTACAGGATGGCCGATATGGAGCGCATCAGGCCCGCGACCTCCATACCCTGCGGGTCCTGGAGCAGGCCCGCTTCCGCCAGGCGTTTCGCGCATGCATTCAGCGAGTCCGGGGAGCCCTTCTCGAGGGCAGCCTGGGCCTCGCGCAGCGCGGCAGGGACGGCCGGCTTCACGACGGGGTGCTCCACGCGCAGGAACTCCGCCTGGCTGCGAAGGGCCTGGGCGGGGGAGAGGGCGGCAGAGAAGGCCAGGAACGCGGCAGCCGCAATCGGGACGACGATCCGTTTCATTGAGTTCCCCCTCCGAGGTAGGCCTGTAACGGCGCGGTGACCATGTAGTATCTGTTCGATGCGTTCCAGAGAGTGCATCCCGAAGCGCCGCCCTTGCGGCACCCGTCCAACTGCCTGGTGAGATAGGCGGAATACTGGGCGACGTCGAAGTTCAACTCCCCCCCGATGAGGAAGGCCTGGACATAGGGCCGGATCACGCACTGCCCGCCCGTGATGGCGATGGATCTGCGGGTTCCCTCCTGATACAGGAACTCGGAGCGGTTGAAGTATTCCATGCCCTGGAAGAAATCCCGGGGGAAGTGCGACGGGTAGAACATGGGACTGATCACGTCCACGTAATCGGCGTACATCTCCAGGTACTGCCCGACCCAGCCGGCGATGCGGTACCAGCCGGTGGTGCCGTACACGTCCGTGCCGATGGGAATGGAGATCCGTTCCCGCGCCATGGCCAGGAACGATTCCAGCGCCTCGGTCTTCCCCATCCCCTCCTTGCGGTAGCGCCAGCCGAGCGTGGACAGGTCTCCGTCGGAGGGAAAGCGGATGTAGTCGAACTGGATCTCGTCGATGCCCCGCTCCTGCAGTTCACGGGCGATGTCGATGTTGTACTTCCAGACGTACTCGCAGTACTGGTCCACCCAGTGCTCGCCCTGCTCCCAGCGTTCCTCCTTGGTCTTCTCGTCGACCACCTTTTTCAGGAAGCGCCAGGGTTCCTTGGCGCTCCAGTTCCAGACCGCGTAGGCGTAGTTGGAGGAATTGTAGAGCATCTTGTCGCGGAACACGACGATGCGGGCGATCAGGTAGATCCCGTTCGCGTGGGCCTTGGCCACGATCTCCTCGGTGGAGATCCGCTTGCGGACCGCCCCGATGGCGCGCGGGGCCTCCAGCGCCGTGTCGTAGGCCACGATCCCGTAGTCGTCCTTGAAATCCACGACCATGCTGTTGAAGCCGTTCTTCTTGCAGAAGGCGATGTGATTGTCCAGGGCGTCGCCCGAGGCGAGAAGGGAGGAGACGTAGATGCCGTTCTTGCCGGAAGCCTTGGCCGCGCGCTCCGCATGGGCCGCGGAAGGCTGCACGCTCGCGGCAATGCCCTCGCCCCGCGTCCACTTGCCGTCGGCGAGGGAGTCCGTCCAGCGGGATTCCGTGGTGCGCACCTCCAGGAACCACGCGGGTGCGTCCACGGGCGAGACGGGAGGCGCGCGGAAGGCGAAGTCGACGATGGGGGCCTTCTCCTGATCCCCCGGGAACGGAACCTTCACGGGGGACTTCTCCCCGCGGCGCCAGGTGTAGAGGCCATGGCCGAATCCCGTGGAGAACCAGATCAGGTCCTCGTCCGACGGGTGATAGCCGATGGAGTTCACCTCCTCGTAGGAGCCGCTGCCGTGGTAGATCTCATTGAACTTCTCGGAGAGGATGGTCCACGTGGCGCCCGCGTCCCGGGTCTCGAAGAACCCGTGGAACGAGGTGCCCAGCAGGAACGAGTCGGGGTGGATGGAGGAGAGGGCGACGGAGGTCAGCAGATCGTTGGGCCGCACCGGATCCTTCACCTCGATCTTCCGCCAGGTGATCCCCGCGTCCGGGGAGAGGAACAGCTTGTCGGGCAGCGTCACGGCGAGGCGTTTCTCGTCGCCGGCATCGATGCCCACCGCGATGATGCGCGCCTTCTTCGCCGTCGTGAACGGCCACACCGCACGCGTGGGGAGGCCCTCGCTCCTGTCCGTCCACGTGGCGCCGCCGTCGGCGGAGACGCGGATCCCGCCGTCCCGGTCCGCCCGGTAGATGAGGGTCCCGTTGCTGCGGAAGATCCGGTCCGGATACAGGGAGACCTCCAGGGGGACGGGGGCCACGGCGGCTCCCGCCGGCTTCGCGGCCTCCCCGAGGGATCTGGCCGCCACGGGCTGTTTGGCGGTCTGGCCCTCCTGGGCGCCGATGTATCCGACGATCCCGACGGAGGAGATGAGGATCAGGCCCAGGGCGAGAACGAGGACGAGTCGTCGTTTCATCATTTCGTTTTGGAAGTCCTTTTTTTCAAGAAGAAAACGGTCATCAGGAACAGACCCGTGAGGATCAGGATCGTGGGCCACCAACGGCCCACGAACTCGGTGAGGCTGATGCGCATGCGGCCGAGGCTGAACGGGAAGAACAGGATGCCGAGAAGGCTGATGAACACGGCGGGGACCATGAGCGCGACCCGCGCATTGCCCTTGCGTTTCATCGCGAACGGAATGAAGGAGACGCCGGCCACGAGCATGAAGGAGGGCCAGACCCGCGCCAGGCTCTGCGCCTGGAAGAAGGTGTTGAGAAGGAGGAACTGGAGGCCGCAGAGGGTCAGGAACATGCCGGGAAGGATATAGGCTTCCCGCAGGCCCAGCAGGTAGACCCGGTAGAGGACGAACATGCCCAGAAGAAGGGGCGCGAGCGGCCAGAGGCGGCCCATGCCGGGCAGGTAGCCGAGGTTCCAGAGCAGGAGGACCACTCCCGTGATGAATACCACGAAACCGACGACGAGGTACTTGTTCGGATAGCGGGGAGGGGCGTTTCTTTTCCTCATGGCGCCAGGTTCTCCACGAGGCGGTCGGCGAAGGCCGACGTGGAGACCTCCCGCGCACCCTCCATGAGCCGGGCGAAGTCGTAGGTCACCGTCTTCTCGGCCACGGTGCGTTCCAGGGCGCGGTCGATGAGGGCCGCGGCCTCGCCCCATCCGACGTATTCGAGCATCATCCGTCCGGAGAGGATCAGAGAGCACGGATTGGCCTTGTCCTGCCCCGCGTACTTGGGCGCGGTGCCGTGCGTGGCCTCGAAAAGGGCGTGCCCGCTTTCGTAGTTGATGTTGGCCCCGGGGGCGATGCCGATCCCGCCCACCTGGGCGGCCAGCGCGTCCGAGATGTAGTCGCCGTTCAGGTTGGTGGTCGCGATCACGTCGTGCTCGTCGGGCCTGGTGAGGATCTGCTGGAGGAAGTTGTCCGCGATGGCGTCCTTCACGACGATCCGGCCTCCGGCGGCGGCGGGCTTGCCGTCCTCCAGGCAGACCGTCCTGTCGCCGAACTCCCGGCGGGCGAGCTCGTAGGCCCAGGAGCGGAACGCGCCTTCCGTGAACTTCTGGATGTTGCCCTTGTGGACGATCGTCACGCTCCGGCGGCCATGGGAAACGGCGTACTGCAGTGCCGCGCGGACCAGGCGTTCCGTCCCGCGCCGGCTGATGGGCTTGATCCCGATGCCCGTTTCCACGCCGACGTTCCACCCGAAGCGGGTCTTGAGGAACTCCGAGAGATCCTTCGCCTCCGGCGTGCCGGCGGCCGCCTCCAGACCGGCGTAGACGTCCTCCATGTTCTCCCGGAACACCACCATGTCCACCAGTTCCGGCCGCCGCACGGGGGACGGGACTCCCGGCAGCCAGCGCACGGGCCGCAGGCAGACATAGAGGTCCAGCCGCTGGCGGAGGGCCACGTTGAGGCTGCGGATCCCGCCTCCCACGGGGGTGGTCAGGGGGCCCTTGATGCCGACAAGGTGCTCCTGGAAGGCCGTCTCCGTGGCGGCCGGAAGCCATTGGCCCGTGGCCTTGAAGGCGGCTTCCCCGGCAAGCACGGGGAGCCATTGGATGGCGCGTTTCCCGCCATAGGCCCTGCGGACGGCCGCGTCGAAAACCTTCTGCGAGGCCCTCCAGATGTCCGGGCCTATGCCGTCCCCTTCAATGAAGGGGATGACGGGCGTATCGGGAACGGAGAGCCTTCCGGCGGACTGGGTGATCCTGCTCATGAAACCTCATCTCGCGCCATGCGGAAAGCGCGGAATCATTCTATCAAAACGGCCGCGCCTTGCAAAGGGGAGCGGATTCCGCTACTATGCCGTAAAAATGGCCGCAGGGACAATCGCCGTTTCCAGAAAATTCCGCGGGAGCGCATGGGCCACGGTCCGTTGCGCGCTCCTGGTGGCCATGCTCGCGCTGCCCCTGGCGGCTTGCGGCATCAATGACGCGTACTACTACGTGGGCACGCTGGACCAGCAGCGGGAGCTGCGGGAGCTTTTTCGGCTGCTCTCCCGGCAGAAGGAAGGCGGGGAAGGGCGTTTCGTGCTCACCCAGCAGATCGCCCAGATCCTCTCCGCCGCCGGAAACCGGGAGAAGGAGATCGTCTTCCTCACCTCGCACGTGGAGAAGAATCCCGACGACCTCTATGACGCCTACTTCCTCCTCCTGGTCGCGGAAGCGTACCGCGAGATGAAGGCGGATCCCTTCGCGCTGCACTACTACACCCGGATCCTCAAGAACCACGCCGACCTCAGCGTCGGCGCGAGCTCCATCCACTTCCATTGCCTCCAGGAGATGGTCGCCCTGGAGAAGGATCCCGAGCTGCGCATCGAATACTACAAGGACCTGCTTTCCCGGTTCGGGGACCAGCTGGACAGCCCGAGCACGGCGTATTACGAGCTGGCGCGCAGCTATGAGCAGGTGGGCGACTGGGAACAGGCCATCCAGGTCTACAGGAGATTCCTCAGGCTTCCGGAAACGGACATCCCTGGGATCTCGGACGCCTACAGCCTGGTCCGCGACAAGGTCTCGTTCTACGACAGCCAGGACAAGAGCTGGACCATGGACGACATCGGGACGCTCATTGCGGCCGTGAAGGACGCCATCGTCACCAGGAACATCCCCAAGCTGGTGAAATACCAGGCCAAGGTGAACTTCTTCCAGAAGCCCTGGGGAGACCAGAAACAGGCCATCCTCTCGGCGGCGGACGATTTTTCAGGGGACATCAGCGTCGCGGACTTCCTCCGTTCCTCCCATCCCCTGGTGGACGAGGATGCCGACATCGACCTGGCCACGGGAGAGGCATGGCTGCGTACGACCAACTGGATGTACAGGATCAGCACCTGGTACCTGTATTTCCGCAAGGTGGATTTTACGGCGGATCCCCAGATCAATGGGAAATGGGAGTGGGTGGGGATCTACGTCGGAGATCGGATGTAGGCCGTATGGCGGAGAAACTCCGGTCCATGACGGCCGCGCTTCTGATTCTGTTCGGCGTCCCGGCTTTTTGCGCAAGCGGCGGATCCGCCGCCCCCGGCGCGGTCCTGGGTTCCGTCACGGCAGCCCCGGGCGCGGCCCGGAGCCTGCCCTGCGCGCTCTATCTGCGCATGGGTCAGGAGCCCGGCGCGGCCTCTGGCGCGGCTTCAAGCGCGGCCTCTGGCGCGGCTTCAAGCGCGGCCTCTGGCGCGGCTTCAAGCGCGGCCTCTGACGCCGGAGACGGGAACGATCTTTTTCAAAATGAATGGGACGATCCGATATTCTACATTCCCCGTGCATCAACGATAGCCGTGGCATCGAGCGTGGCCCCAGGCGCGGCCTCGAGCGCGGCCTCGAGCGCGGCCCCAGGCGCGGCCTCAAGCGTGGCCTCAGGCACGACCTTGGGCGTGGCTTTGCCCCCGAAGGGCGACCACATCTGGGACGAGTTGTATGACCTGGACATGCCGGCCGAGGACGCCGTCACGCAGTTCATGGACGCTTTCCTCACGAGCAAGAGGGATTGGCTGGAGGACTCGCTGCGGCGCATGCGGACCTACCGGCGGTCCGTCGAGGTGCAGATCGCGGAACGGCGGATGCCCCGGGAGTTCCTGTTCCTGCCCCTGGTGGAATCCGCCTACGTGACGCGCGCCATGTCCTGGGCCGGAGCCTGCGGCCTCTGGCAGATCATGCGCCCCACCGCCGCCTTCTACGGCCTGCGCATGGACGGATGGCTGGACGAGCGTCGGGATTTTATCAAGTCCACCGACGTCTCCCTGAAGGAGCTGGATCTCAACCACCGCATCTTCGGCGACTGGGCCATGGCCCTTGCCGCGTACAACTGGGGCTCCGGCTACCTGTCCGCACTCGTCAAAAGGACCGGGATCCGCGACTACTGGACGCTGCGCCGCAAGGGGCTCCTTCCCAGGGAGACGGCCGGATTCGTGCCGCAGCTCCTGGCATTGGCCCGCATCGCCTCTCACCCCGGCCGCTACGGCCTCACTGTCGGCTGGGAGGAGGACACGGTCTGGGAACGGATCCCGCTTTCGCGGAGCGTGGATCTGCGCATCCTCGCCGAGAAGGCCGGGGTGTCCTACGACCTGCTGCGCGAAGGCAATGCGGAGCTCGTCTACCCGCTCACGCCGCCCCGCGCCTACGGGTGGCAACTGAAGGTGCCCTCCGGGGACCGCAAGGCCGTCGAGGCCGCGCTGGCCGATGCCACGGCTCCCCTGATGGAGTTCACGCTCCACGTGATCCAGGCCGGCGACACGCTGTCCCAGATCGCCGTGGACTACGGGGTCACCGTGGACCTCCTGCGGGAGTTCAATCCCGGGGTCCGGCCCCAGGCGCTGCGCATCGGCGCCGCCCTGCTCGTTCCCCTGCCCAAGGGACCTGGAAGGAGCGCCTCATGAAGGCTCCTGCCGTAGCGGTCTTCCTCGCGGCTGTGGCGTCCTGGGCCGCGTGGTCCGCGCCGCAGGGCCTCTCCACCGTCTCCTCCGTGGACTGGAAGAGGGGAGCCCTCGTCGTCGAGATTTCCGTCCCCCTTTCGTCCTCGGGCACGACTTCGGCCCTGCCGCGCCTGAAGGCCGAGGCGGAGGAGCGGCTGGACGCAGGCTTGAGTGCCGCTTTCCTGGAGTCGATGGCGCCCCTGCCCGTGGATTCCCTTTCCACCCTCGGGGAGCTGGCGGCGGCGGACCGGACGCTTCTCGCGCGCCTGGGCGGATGGAAGGCTTCCGGCCGGAAGGAGGACGTGCGCCTGTCGCGCGACTTCTCCCGCCTGATCGCCCGCTGGACCTTCCCTTTTTATGGGGACCAGGGCCTCGTGGCGGTCTTCAACCCTTCGGACCCCACCCCCGTGCGGCGCCGGCTTGGCTACGTGCCGTCCCGGACCTTTTCCGGCCTCCTGATCTACGCGCAGGGCTCCCTGCCCGCGGGAGGCAAGGCCAAGGAGGAGACGGTCCGGCCCGCCCTGTTTCCGAGGCTCCTCGACGAGGAGATGAAGCCGATTTTCACGCGCGAGATGTGCGATCCGGTTTTCCTCAAGAAATGGGGCATGGTGGGCTATGCGCAGTCCATGGACGAGGGGGAGATCCTGGCGCGGGCCGGCGTCCTCCCCCTGCGGACGGTGGCGCGCGCCGTGTTCGGGAAAAACGGGTCGGATCTTGTCATCCCCGAGGACGCGGTCCGGCAGCTTTTCTCCCGCGACGAGAACATCGCCCTCCTTCGGCAGGGCCGGATCCTCGTGGTCTACGACGGGCCTGCGGGGAAGGCGGCCGCGGCGTCCCCGCCTCCCGCCGCGGAATAAGGCTTTGTGCCAGAATAACATTGACATTTCACATCAATCAAGTATATGCTTGGTGAATGGACGATCGTGAGCGGGTACTCCGTGCAAAGTTGGAGGAAGTACTTCCGTTCTTGAATGAAA
>Ga0153915_10000297_pt1 | contig 45088 bp, 45 predicted proteins | sample Opewatmetagenome_2_FD_107003 | JGI IMG/M metagenome (GOLD analysis project Ga0153915, IMG submission 107003) | Freshwater wetland microbial communities from Ohio, USA - Open water 3 Core 3 Depth 3 metaG | ecosystem: Environmental > Aquatic > Freshwater > Wetlands | place: USA: Ohio, Lake Erie...
CGAAAGCTCCATCCGAAGCCTCCCGGCCCAGTGTGCCGAGAACCTCGCGTCTGTGGCTTTCGTCGTGTTTTACTTATGAGTCATGGCTCCTCTTTCGTCTCGATTATTTATGAGGCAACGCGGGCTCTTTACTCGCGGATGCGCCATATGCTACAATGCATTTTACGGTTCCGTCCGATCGGAGCCGGCCGCCGGGCGCGGCATCTTGCCTCGACGACAAACGCGGCAAGACTGAAGGAGGCCAGTTGGCAGATAAAGACTTGCGGATCAACGAACAGATCCGTGTCCGCGAGGTTCGGCTCGTGGACGACAAGGGTGAGCAGAAGGGTATCGTCCCGACGCTCGAGGCTATCAAGATGGCCCGCGAGCTCGGCATCGACCTCGTGGAGGTCGCGCCCCAGTCGATCCCGCCGGTATGCAAGCTGCTGGATTACGGCAAGTACAAGTTCGAGCAAGAGAAGAAGATAAAGGAGTCAAGGAAGAAGATCCGCGTGGGCGAGCTGAAGGAGATCCGGATGCAGCCCAAGATCGCCGGTCACGACCTCGACTTCAAGTCCGAGCACGTCAGGGAGTTCCTCGAGGAGGGCTTCAAGGTCAAGGTGACGATCCGCTTCCGAGGCAGGGAGTTGGCTCATACCGAGATCGGCGAGCAGGTCCTCAAGAGAGTCCTGACCAAGCTGGAGGGCTTCTATATCATGGAGAAGCTGCCGTCGATGGAAGGGCGCTTCATGTCCATGGTCCTTCAGCCGAAAGCCTCGATTATCAAGAAGAACGCCGCGTCGGCGGCCGAAGAAGCCCCTGCCGCGGAAGGAAAAGCATAACTATATTTCGCTAAGGACGGACGATATGCCCAAGATGAAGACCAAGAAGGCTGCGGCCAAGCGCTATACGCTCACCGCCAGCGGGAAGGTCAAGTATAAGAAGATGAACCTCCGCCATATTCTCACCAAGAAGACGACGAAGCGGAAGAGAAACCTCCGCAAGGCGGGTTTTGTCGCCCCGGCCGCCACCGGCCAGATTAAGAAGAAGCTCCTTCCCTACGGCTGAGAGGCCGCCTAAGCAGGTTGATGAAATTCAATAGCCTGCTAGGGAAGTGGATGACAGGCGAGTTCTATGGGCGTCAGCCCCGAGGCTCGCCTGAACGGTCGGGCGCCGAGATGCTACGAGCATATCGGCGACCCGCGTGATTCCGTCCGGGTTGCCCTGTCCGGCGGGATCCGGGGGCGCGTTTTAGCGTGCCTCCCGCGGGGCCCTCGAGTGGTCCCGCGTACATGAAACGAGGAGCGAGAAGATGTCCAGATCAGTTGACGGCCTGAAGAGGAAAGAGCGCCGCAAGAAGATCCTCGGCCGCGCCAAGGGCTTCTGGGGTCGCAGGCACTCCAATTACAAGGTCGCGAAGGACGCGGTCGCCAAGGCCATGTCCTACGCGTACCGCGACCGGCGCGACCGGAAGGGAAGCTTCCGCCGCCTGTGGATCGCGCGCATCAACGCGGCCTGCCGCAGCGAGGGCATAACCTACAGCCGTTTCATCGAGGGGCTCGACAAGGCCCAGGTGACCGTCGACCGCAAGATGCTCGCCGATATGGCTATCCGCGATCAGGCAGGTTTCAAGGCCGTCGTCGAGAAGGCGAAGGCCGCCCTCAAGGCATAGCGGGATGGTCAGCCTCGAACAGGTCCGGGCCCTTGAGGACCGGGTCGAGAAGGCCGTCGCCTACATCACGGCCCTCCGCTCCGAGAACGCCGAGCTGGAGAGCCGCCTCTCCGAGGGCAAGTCGATAATGGACGACGCCGCGGCCGAGGTCGCGGCGGCAGAGGAGAAGGTGGCCGGGGCCGAGAAGAGGGCCCAGGCTGCGGAAGCCGCCCGCGACGCCGCGTTAGCCCGCGTCCGCGAGTTCGAGGCGCGCGTGTCCGACATGGCCGAGCGCGTGGCGGCGGCCGAAACGCGCGCCGCCGAGATCAGCGCGCGGGCGGATGAGTATCGGAAGGACCAGGCCCGCATCGAGGAAGGCATCGTCCATGCCCTCGAGAAGCTCGACTCCTTCGAGGATCTCGTGCTCTCGCGGCCGGCCGAGCCCCAGTCGGCGCAGGAGTCCGAAGTCGAGCCCGAGGCCGCGAAGGCCGAGGCGGCACGAGAGGAAGGCGCTTCGGGCATCGCCGTGAAGACGCCACCGAGGACGGGGGCCGCCGCTGGCGCGGCGATCGAGGACGCCTCGGCCGACCGCGGCGCCGACGAGCTCGACATTTTCTAGGAAAGACCGTAGTGGCGCTTAATACTTTCAACGTCGACCTGATCGGACCGACCTTCGCGATCCATACCGACGAGAGCCTCGACTATATGCAGTCCCTCGTCAGCAGGCTCCGCGACCGCATCGACGCGATCAAGTCCTCGACGAAGGTCTCCGATCCCCTGAAGCTCACGATCCTCCTCGGCATCACGCTCATGGACGAGCTCGTCCGCGAGCGGTCCCGGGGAGGCGAGGGCAAGCTCGAGGCCGTGCGCGAGGAGGAACTCTCCGCCGTCGCCGCCCGGCTGATAGCCGACCTCGACCGAAGCCTCGACGGCTCGCAGCCCTGATGCGAGGACTTGTAGCGATGCGCGGCGATAGGATAAGGTGAAAGCATGATAATGCCTCTCGAGCAGCTCATTGAATACGACGGCAACGCCTACGAGATAACGGTCGCGATCACGCGCCGCGCCTACCAGCTTGCCGTGCTCAAGACCCCGGAAGTCGAGAAGAACAACGGCAAGGTCGTCTCCCTTGCCACCCGCCAGGTCTTCTCCAAGCAGGTTGAATACCGACTTATCGACTAGTAAGGCGATGAAAAAGGCAATCGGGCCTTTTTCGTCGCTACAATACTCTATACGATCGAACAGAAAAGCCGAAGGCTTTTCGAGCGATCGCTAAGCGGGCAGTCGAGATGCATCGAGTATCTCGACTGCCCGCTGGCTGTCTGGTCCTCGTAGGGCCGACCGCCTCGGGCAAGACGGCCCTCCTCGACGAGCTCTTCGGCTCCGTGGATTCCAGGAAGACGCGCGGCCTTCCGGAAGCCGAGGTCGTCAGCGCGGATTCCATGCAGGCGTACCGCGGCATGGATATCGGCACGGCCAAGCCGGATGCGGCGCTCCGTTCGCGACTTCCCCACAGGCTCATCGACATCCTCGACCCCCGCGAGCAGTACACGACCGGCGACTTCGTCCGTCTGGCCGACGCCGCTTGCGCCGAGATAGCCGCGGCCGGACGGCTGCCCGTGGTTTCGGGCGGAACCGGCTTCTATGTCCGCAACTTTATCTGCGGCCTCCCCGCCGCGCCGCCCGCCGACCCGGCCTTGCGCGCCCGAGTTGCCGCCGACCTCTCATCCTCGGGCGAGGCTGCGCTACGCGCCGAGCTGACGGCGATAGACCCTGATTCGGCGGCGCGAATACACCGGAACGACCTGTATCGCCTGACGCGCGCCGTGGAGGTGGTCAGGGCGACGGGGCGACCCTTGGCCGACTTCGCCGCGCCGACCCGCGCGCGACCCGGGTATCGTTTTGGGGTCGTCGGCGTGACTCGCGACCGCGCCGAGCTCGACGCGCGCGTCGATGCGCGCGTCGACGCGATGCTCGAGGCGGGCCTCGCCGAAGAGGTGGCCGCGCTCGCCGCTGCCGGATGCGGACCCGGAGCGCCGGGCATGAAGGCCATCGGCTACCGCGAGTTCTTCGATCCCGAGTCGGGGGGCTCGGCGAGCGGCGAGGCGATCGACCTCGGCGCGGTCGCGCGCGCGATCAAGCAGGACACACGACACTACGCGAAGCGGCAGATGACCTTCTTCAGGGCCCTGCCCGGCATCAAATGGATCGCGCCGAGCGCGGACGAGCTCGCTTCCGAGCTCGGGGACATTGTCCAGGGCGGCGCCTCCGCGATATAGTCCTCTCCGCATGACGATCGCCGAATCCCCACGGACAGTATAGGACCTCGATGCACATAGACTATGATAGCGCCCTCAACCCGGAGCAGTACGAGGCCGTCACGACTGTCGACGGGCCGCTCCTCATCATCGCCGGCGCGGGCTCCGGCAAGACCACGGTCATCACCTATCGCATGGCCTACATGCTCGAGCGCGGAGTGCCGCAGCACTCGATCCTCGCCCTGACCTTCACCAACAAGGCGGCGCGCGAGATGGCCGACCGCGTGCGCACGGTGACCGGCCGGAAGCTCCGCGACCTGACCGTCTCGACCTTCCACGCCTTCGGGGTGAAGATCCTGCGCAAGGAGATCGAGGCGCTCGGCTACAAGCCGAATTTCTCGATCTACGACGAGGCCGACCGCAACCAGCTCATCAAGGACTGCGCCCGCGAGCAGGGCTTCCGCATGGAAGCCTTCGACGCCTACAAGGTCGGATCGCTTTTCTCGCGGATCAGGTCCGAGCAGACGACCTGGTCGAAGGCGGACGACGCGTATCGCGGCCTCTACGACGAATACCGGCGCTCGCTGCGCATCTACAACGCGGTCGACTTCGACGACCTCATCGTCCTGCCGATCGAGCTCTTCGAGCTCAAGCCCGAGATCGCCCAGCGCTACCGCGACGACTATCGGTACGTGATGATCGATGAATTCCAGGACACCTCGCTCATGCAGTACCGCATGATGAGACTGATGGTGTCGCACAACGTATGCATCGTCGGCGACGACGACCAGTCCATCTACTCCTGGCGGGGCGCGAACTTCGAGAATTTCCAGCTCTTCGAGCGGGACTTCCCCGACTTCAAGGAGGTCAAGCTCGAGCGCAACTACCGCTCGACGGCCACGATCCTGGGCGCGGCGAACGCGATCATCGCCAACAACGAGAACCGCAAGGACAAGGCGCTCTGGTCCCCCGGAGGCAAGGAAGGCTCGCCGATCGAGCTCTACGCGCCCGCGGACGAGGGCGCCGAGGCCGAGTTCATAGCCAAGACGATAAAGGAGATCAAGCTCCGGGACCGGACTCCATGGGCCGAGTTCGGGATCCTGATAAGGACGAACAACCTGACCAGGCGAATCGAGGAGGCCCTCCTCGCCGAGCAGGTGCCGTACCGCGTATCGGGAGGGACTTCGTTCTACGGCCGCAAGGAGATCAAGGACGTCGTCTCCTACCTGCGCGTCGTCGCCAATCCCGACGACGACGTGAACCTCATCAGGATCGTCAACACGCCCCGGCGCGGCATCGGAAAGACCACCCTGGAGAAGTTGAACGCCATAGCGAGGTCGCATAACGCGTCGCTGAGAACCGCGATGGAGCTCGTGAGGACCGGGGAGCCGCTCGGAGCGGAGGGCGGCCCCGACTCGGTACGAGTCGGGGCTGAGGCCGCGGCGGCCGGGGACGGCGCCGCGGCCCCCGAGGCGCCGTCCGGCGAGTCGACGAGCGGCCTCGCCTTCGGAGGCCTTTCAGAGAAGGCCGTGGCCGACATCTCGGTCTTCCTGGACCTCGTCGACGAGTACCGCGAGGAGCTCCTGGGCAAGAAGAAGATCTCGGCCAAGATCCGCCAGCTCGTGGACGCGATCGACTACTGGGGCTACCTCGTCGAGGAGAACAAGCAGAGCGACAAGGCCGCCAAGTGGAAGTTCCACAACCTCGAGATACTCATCAAGTCCATCGAGGACTGGGAGAACGATCCCGACAACCTCTCGCCCGGACTGTACGAGTGGCTCAACCGGGTTTCGCTCATCACGCGCGACGACCTCGAGGACGATGAGGGCGGCGAGGTCAACCTGATGACCATCCACGCGGCCAAGGGCCTCGAGTTCGACGTCGTCTTCATCGCCGGCTGCGAGGATGGCGTCATCCCGCACGCGCGCGCCCTCGAGGAAGGCGAGGGTAACATGGAGGAGGAGCGCCGCCTCTTCTACGTCGCCGTCACGCGCACGCGGCGCCGCCTCCTCGTAAGCACGTGCCAGCGGAGGAAGAAGCAGAACCAGATCGTCGACGCCGTCCCCAGCCCCTTCCTCCAGGAGATCCCGCCCGAGCTGATCGAGACCCGCGAGATCGAGACCGAGTTCACCGAGGAAGAGGGCGAGGAGTACTTCGGAAAGCTGAAGGCCATGTTCGGGGCCGAGGCGGCCGACTTGCCGCCCGCCGAGGACGCTAAGTAAAATGATCTATGGCGCCGCCCGAGCGGCGCCGTGAAAGTAGGAAACCATGATCGAATGGTTCTCCTCCCTCGACCACAGGCTCCAGGCCTTGCTTGCCACGCTCTTCACCTGGGGCGTGACGGCCCTCGGCGCTGGATTGGTCTTCTTTTTCAAGACGATAGAGCGAAGGGTACTCGACGCGATGCTGGGCTTCGCCGCGGGAGTGATGATCGCGGCCAGCTTCTGGTCGCTCCTGGCCCCGAGCATCGAGCTCTCGGAGTCGATGGGCCTTCCGCCCTGGCTCCCCCCTCTCGTCGGCTTCCTCGCGGGCGGCGCCTTCCTCAAGCTGATCGACAAAATCATCCCCCATCTCCACATCGGTCTGCCGATGAGCGAGTCGGAAGGGCCGAAGACGAGTTGGCACCGCAGTCTCCTCCTCGTGCTCGCCATTACGATCCACAACATCCCGGAAGGTCTGGCCGTGGGTATAGGTTTTGGGGCGCTGGGCGCGGGCATCAAGACGGCGAGCCTTGCGGGGGCCGCGGCGCTGGCGATGGGCATCGGCTTGCAGAATTTTCCCGAGGGAGCCGCCGTCTCGATACCCCTACGCCGCGAGGGTCTCTCGAGGCTCAAGAGCTTCTGGTACGGGCAGCTCTCGGGCTTCGTCGAGCCGGTCGCCGGCGTGCTCGGCGCGGCCCTCGTCGTCTCGATGACGCCCATCCTGCCCTACGCCCTCGCATTCGCAGCCGGTGCGATGATCTATGTCGTCGTCGAGGAGGTCGTGCCCGAGTCTCAGAGGTCGGGCAACTCGGACATCTCGACACTCGGCGCGATGTGCTGCTTCGCGCTCATGATGTTCCTGGACGTGGCCCTGGGATAGCGCCGCCCGGAGCGCGACCGCGCACCGGGCGGCTCCGACTCAGGCCAGAAGCCCGCGCGCCTTCGCGAGAAGGACGGCGGCGCGCTCATCCTCCGCGGCGGCGCGCAGTATAAGCTCGGAGATCCTCAGCCGAGTTCCCTCGTTCGCCATTGCCGCGAGCTGCTCGGGGCCGCGCTGCGGCCCGCCCGCGAGCGTCGCGATCTCCCACAGGGTTCCGCTCTCGATGCGGAACGCGACGGCGGCCTCCTTGAGCGCGGCGGCCTCGTCGCCGGCCAGGGAAGACGCGACATGCTCGAGGTACTGCGCGGCGTAGCACCTGCCCTCGCTGCTCATGTCCATGGCGTCGCCGTGCGCCATCAGCCGCATGTCTTCGGGGCTCTCGCCCTTACCGCAGGGCAGGGTTCCCGACTTCATCGCCTCGGCCCAAGAGCGGAACGCGGCCTGGCCCGAGACGCGCTCGTTGCGGCCGCGCCCGGTCTTCCTCGTGGACATGATCCTGAGGGCAAGATCGATCAGCGCGGCCGCCTCGGATCGCGCGTCGAACGCGGCGATCGGCCTGCGCTCGCCGAAGACCGCTATGCCCGAGGTGTTCGGATACCAGCCGCGCTTGCGGAAATAGCCCGCGGGGTCGAAGTCCTGCTCGGGATTAATATCCTTGAAATCCTGGAAGAAGTTCCACCCCAGGAGGAGCCGACCCTCGTCCTCGTAACCCGTGACGATGCAGGCCTCGGCGGGCCCGATGATCCCGAAGGCGATGACCGGCTTGCCCGCATCGATCGACTCGACGATCGACGCCCGCATGCCTTCTTCATCGAGGAAAGCGGGGAAATCCCGCGCGAACTCCGAGAGGCAGGAGTCCTCGGGCAGGGGCCCGCGCACATCCGCGTTCGCGTAGAGCCTCGCTTCGAAGCCCGAGGCCTCGAAGGCCCGGCGCAGGGGCGCGACGGCGTCATCGTCCATCGCCATGATGTCTACGTTGCCCCCGTCCCAGCGGGCCTCGTTCCACATGAGCCTGAAAGCCGCGCCGGAGTGGCAGAGGAGGCGCGCGTAGGCCAGATTCGAGGGCAGCCTCTCCTCGCCGAGCGCCTTGAGGCAGGCCCGGAGGCAGGAAGGGAAGGGCGTGATCTCGATATGGCCCTCCTGCTGCCCGTAGTACACCCGCTCGATGCGCTCGAGCACGCGCCGCTTGAACGACTCGTCCTTCGACGACCTGAACGATTCCACCCTCTTCTCAGCCATGTCGATGAGCTCCTTCCTGACGATCTTCCTCGCCTTGTGGAGCCGGTTGGTCACGGTCGTCTCGCTCGCGCCGAGGAAGTCGGCGATCTCGCGGTAGCTGCGCTCCTCGAGGTGGTAGAGGACGAAGGCGCTCCTCTCCTCCTGGGACAGCCGCGAGAGCGCCTCGTCGAGCCTCAGCATGACGACGTCGGCCTCGAGCCGCGACGCGGGGTCTCCCTCGCTGGCCGCCAGTCCCTCGGGCAGCTCCTCGGACTGGCGCGAGCGCGCAGCAGCGAGGGCATAGCTCGAGTTCTGCACGATCCGCTTGAGCCAGCCCGGGAAGGCCGAGGGCTCGGCGAGGGAGCCGAGGCCCCTGAAAGCCTGGAGGAAGGCCTCCTGCGCCGCGTCCTCCGCGTCGTGCCTGTTGCCGAGGAGCGAGTACGCGTAGCCGACGGCCATGTCCTGGAAGGCCTCCACGAGAGACCCGAAGGCCGCTGCGTCGCCTATCCTCGCGCGCTTGACGAGATCCGCGTATTCCATCCGGTCTCCATGCGATAAAGATGGCCGGGAGCCTATATCCCTTTACGCGATTTCAAAAAAAACGGCGCTTCGTCGTGGCGCCCTCAGACGAGCAGCCTGCGCGCTTTGAGCAGGAGGACCGCCGCGTGCTCCTCCTCCGCGGCCGCTGCTCGTATGCGTTCCGATATGGCGATCCGAGTCTCCTCGCTCGCCAGGGCGGCGATCTGCTCGGGCCCGCGGCGCGAGCCGCCGAGGAGCTTCACCGCGTCCCAGATATTGCCCGATTCGATGCGGAAGGCGAGGGAAGCCTCCTTGAGCGCCGCCGCGGCCTCGCCGTCGGCGAGCGATTGGGCGAGCAGGCCGAAGTAGAGCGCCGCGTAGTACCTGCCCTCGTTGCACATGTCCAGCGCGTCGCACGAGGCCATCATCCGCGCGACCTCGTGACGCTCGCCCTCAGCGCAGGGCAGGCTTCCCGACCTCAGGGCGTCGGCCAAGGAGCTGAACGCGGCCTGGCCGGAGACGCGGGCGCGCTCGCCCGTTCCGATCCTCCTCGCGGTCATGACCTCGAGGGCCAGGTCGATCAGCTCGGCGGCCTCCGAACGAGGATCGTCCTCGGCGCCGGCTATCCGCCAGCCGAAGAGCGCGACGCCCGTGATTCCCGGATACCATCCGCGCTTGCGGAATCGGCCCGCGGAATCGAACTCGCGCTCGGGGAAGGCATCCTCGAAGCCCTGGAAGAAGTTCCAGCCCAGGAGGGTCCCGCCCCCGTCCTCGTAGCCCGCGACGATGCAGGCCTCGGGGGGGCCGATGACGCCGAAGGCGATGACGGGTTTCCCGTTGTCGATCGAGGAGACGATGACCTTCTTCATGGCCTCCTCGCCGAGGAAGGCGGGGAACTTCGACGCGGCTTCCGAGACGGCGCGGCCCTCGGACCGAAGTCCCTCCCAGTCGGCGTTCGCGAAGAGCCGCGCCTCGAAGCCCGATGCCTCGAAGGCCCGACGGATCGGCGCGACCGCGTCATCCTCCATCGCGAGGATGTCGACGTTGCCGCCGTCCCAGCGCGAGGGGTTCCATACGAGCCTGAATGCCGCGCCCGAGCGGCAGAGGATCCGCGCGTAGGCGAGGTTCGAGGGCAGAGACTCCTCGCCGAGGTACTTAAGGCAGGAGCGAAGGCAGGACGGAAAGGGCGTGATCTCGGGATGGCCGTCCTGCTGGCCGTAGAAGACGCGGCCGACGCCCTCGAGCGCGCGGCCGCCGGCTGCGGCGCCCCCCGGCGAAGCGGAAGAATCGGTCTTGCCCTCGGCCATCTTGGATCGCTCCTTCACCGCTCATCTGCCCGAGGCGGCCCGGCGGTCCCGCTCGAGGTTGATCCAGGTGAGCTCGTGGCGGTTGTGCCACAGGTGGACCACGCGGGAGCCGGGGATGGCCGCGAAGGCGTCGGTCGTCGCCTTATCGAAGCCCTCTCCCTGCATCTTGATCGTGCAGACGTAGTTCCTCGCCAGACCCGACTCCATCCAGCTCCCGATCCACTCGAGGAGGGCGGGAGGATAGCAGATGACGTCCGAGCAGAGCCAGTCGACTCTTCCGAGCTCCGAGGGCCGCAGCGTGAATGCATCGTGCCGCATAACGCGCACGTTCGGGAGCCCGGCGATCCTGGGCTCGAGGTCGGCGCGGTCGATCGCGAGGACGCTCGCGCCCAGGCCGGCCATGGCCCAGGTCCAGCCCCCCGGCGACGCGCCGGCGTCGACGCAGGTCTCGCCCGGGCGGGGCCGCTCGCCGGCGAGGACGAGCGCTTCCCAGAGCTTGCGGTAGGCCCTGCTCGGCGGCCCCTCCCTGTCTTCTTCAAATTCGAACTCGCCGTTCGGGAAGGGGCTCGAGCAGCGCGGGCTCGCGATCATCGTGCGCTCGTCGAGGAGGGTGAAGGCGCCCATCGGGACGTCGGGCGGATCGAAGGGGAAGGTCTTCGGCTTGAGGGGGAGGGGAGGAAGTCTCTCCGCGATGAGGGCGCAGCGGCGATGGAGGCGCGTCGGCAAGGGAGCCCAGTTGCGCTGGATGCCCCGCAGCGCCTTGGCAGCGTCGCCGACGGACGAGAACTCGACGAGCAGCGGACTCTCCCATACGTTGCGCGTCCAGTAGGCGCGGCGCCTCGGGCCGGGGATGGTCGCGAGCTCGCCGTCGAGCCGGTCGCGGTCGGGCAGCTCCGAGAGGAGGAGGGGCAGGAATCCCCTGGCCGCATGGTAGCAGGTCGCGTCGAGCTCGCGCACTGTCCTAGATCAGCTTTCGCGCGCGCGCGGCGGCCATGAGGGCTCCGTTCCAGCGATTCGCTTCCATATAACCGTCCTTCAGCGAGGCCTCGCTCATTCGCGCCGAGCGGAGCTGGAGGGCCTTGAAGGCCTTGCTCAGCGCGGTCGTGGCGTCCATGGACCCGGGGGCGGCGCGCTCGAGGACGAGGAAGCGGTAGAAGGCGTAGAGGTGGACCGAGGGATGGAGAACGGCGATCCTGTCCTCGCGCGCGAGCGACGAGAGGCTCGCGGCCCGCGCCTCGGCCTCCTTCGCGGGATCGGCGAGGCCGGCGGCGTATTCCTTGAAGGCGAGGATCTGGTCGGCCATGTACGTCCTTCCCGCGGAGTAGCCGACGACGCGGCCCTCGAGGGACGCGAAGCCCGAGCGCCAGTCGAAGGCGTCCGCGGAGGAGAAGCCCGGCCGGGGCGCGAGCGCGAGGGCCTTGCCCGCGAGTTCCGCGGCCCTCGAAGGGGAGCCGCCCCAGCACTCGGCCTCGGCTATGAACCACAATGCCTCGACGTCGTCGGGATAGCGGGAGAGAATGTCCCGAGCGCGGTCGCCGTCGCCGGCGAAGGCCGCCGCCCTGCCGGTCCATATCTCGGCGCGGGCCGCGGCCGCGGGGAGGCCGTAGATCCTGGCCAGGGCCCTGACGGCCCCGAAGCTCTCCTCGGCCGCGGTCGAGCGGCCGAGCTCGAGGGCCGCTCGGCCCCCGACGAAGGAGGCGGCCGCTTCCCAGTCGGCGCGGAAGGCGGCCCTGGCCCAGAGCGCCGCGGCCTCGGCCCTCTGTGAAGCTCGGCCGATGTCGCCCAACGTCAGATGCGCCGCCGCCTCGGCCATGGCGCTGAGGGTGCATTCCATCGGGTCGGGGAGCGAGGAGGCTATGTCGTAGGCGTTGGCGAGGTAGTCCGCGCCCTCCTGGGCCTGCTCCTGGGCGAGGGAGCAGAGGCCCATGAGCCTGTGCGCGCGTGCCTCGGCGCGCTGGGCGCCGAGCGTGTGGAGGCCGATGAGGGCGTTCTTCGCCCTCGGCACCGCCGCCTGGGCCCTCCCTTCCGAATAATCGAAGGCGGCGCGCCCGAGGGCGGCCGAGGCCGAGGCCAGGCCGGCCGGGTCGTCGGACCGCGCGGCCGCGGCCTCGAGCCGCTCGAGCGCTGAGAGGCTCCCGTCGCGATCGCCGGAGGCATATCGCGACAGGAAGTCGCCGAGAGGCCAAAGCGGAGACTCGACCGCGCCCTCGTCCTCGGCCTCCGAGGGCCCGAAGGTCGCGTCCGAGGCCAGACAGTCGTAGAGGAGGGGGAGCTGGCCCTCGTCGTCGCCCTCGCTTCCGTAGATCCTCCGATAGAGCGCCACGGAGGCCAGGGCGCCTCGCGACTCGCGAAGCGCGAGAAGCCTCGCGGAGAACGCGGCCTTCACCGCCGCGCCACCGTCGGGGAGCGCCTCCTCGACGCGCGAGACGGCCTCCAGCGAGCGCAGTCGCGGCCTCGGCCCCCTTCCCGCGAGGCCGAGGGCGCCTAGGGCGTCGTACACGATGGGTCGTATGCCTGGAACATAGCCCATCGAGTCGAGGAAGCCGTCCATCCCCTCGTCGGTCAGGACTCCTTCTCCGAGCCGCAGGGCGAGGAGGAGCTCGGGGTACTCGAGCGGGAAAGTCGAGAGGGCGCGCGAAGCGAGGTCCTCGGTGCTCGCGCCGGAAGAGAGCCTTCCGCCCCTCGACGCCACGCGGAGCGCGAGGCGCAGCCTGATGGGATTCCCGGCGGCGGCAAGCGCCAGGGAGGCAGCCGACGAGGAGTCTCCCGCGGCCTCGGCCGCCAGGAGCGACGCGCGGGCCATCCCGGTTGGGCTCGGGCCTGAGACCTCCACGCAGCGCGCTTTCAGGCCGGTCCAGGAGTCGGGCAGCCTCGAGCCGGCGGCGAGGAGGACAATGCCCTCGTCCCGAAGCTTTTCCCTCGCGAGGCCCAGGACGAGCGCGACGCTCTCGCGCGGGAAGCGGTCGATTCCCTCGAGGACGACGAGGGCCGGAAGCGAGCGCGAGCGCATCTCCCTCGCGTAGAGCCTGAACGCGGCCGCGGCGCAGATCCCGAGGCGGACGTCGATGCCCGTCGAGCAGCGATGGCGGTAGGGAGACTTGCTCAAGAAGTCCAGGACCGGGGCGAGCTCCTCGAGGAGGCCTCGCTCCGCGCCGGAGAGGAGGGCGCCGGGGCCTGGCCCGCCGCCGAAGGAGGCAAGGAGCGCCGCGAGCCCCTCGGCCAGCGGGGCGTAGGGCGGATTTTCGACGACCGAGGAGCGGAGCCTGAGGAATGGTCGGGCCGGCTCCGGATAGAGCTTGCCGAGCGCCGCGTCCAGGCAGCGGACGGCGGATGAGCCCGGCCCGAGTATCGCGATGGCCGCCTCTGTCTCCTGGGCGGTCACGAGCTCTCCTATGGCGTCCATCGCGGCTTCCGAGTCGCGGCTTCGTTCCCCGATGGCGGCCTCGAGGTCGATGGGGAGGGCCGGCCGCGCGTAGGCCGCCTCCTTGACCGGCAAGAGGACGGGCAGGCCGGCCTGCCGCCCTGCCTCGGCGCGCGCGGTCTCGAAATAGCCCGCGAAGGCCTCGGCGGCGCGCTCTGATACATAGAGCCCGTCCTCCCGGACGCCGAACCACAGGCGCTTCGCTTGCTCGAGCGCTTCGTCCTTGCCGTCCGCTCCCGAATCGAGGATGACGGCCCATCCGAGCAGCCGCGGGCCCAGGGCGCGCAGGCTCGACGAGACGGCCCGAGCGGCCTCAGCGGCGCGCAGCCTGCACGGCCTCGAAGCCTCGTCGAAGCCCATGAAGAAGGACTCCTCGATCGGGTGGACGGTCCCCGCGAAGGCGGAGGCGGCTTCGCCCACCGCCTTCGCGATTTGATCGGAAAGCCTCGGCTCGGAGCTCCGGAGCTGGGTATGATAAGGTATCTTCGCGTAGAGTCCGATCACGTATTCCCCCGAACGGAACCTTTGCGTGGATGATTATATCCGGTCGACGGCCGGTGGCGTCAGGTACCGCCGGAAGGCATCTGACTCAAACTTGACGCCTGTAATGTCGGATGCTAGACTTGCCGAAAATCCTTGACAGGCCATCGCTACGCTTTTACGTCTGCTCGGAGAGGATCGAATAGTGCTTGAGAGCATCATCAGCGCGTTGAGCGGCCCCCTCCTCGTGAAACTCGCCCTCGCCGCGGTTCTCCTCTCATTCTTCTTATTCCTCCGCCGCAAAGAGACTGAGGGCGTCATGCTCGGCTACGCCCTGCTCTCGGCCTTGCTGGCTCTCAGGGACGTCGCTTTCGCGGCCTTGCCGCGGCCCTCCCTCTTCGCGGCCTCGGACCTCCTCGTCCTCGCGGCCATCGCCTATCTCGCGGTCAAGCCCTTCGGGACGAGCTGGATACTCTGGGTCGCGATCTCGATCGACCTTGCCGCCGCGCCCCTCGTCGCGCTCGACGCGCTCGGGGTCAAGCTGGGGGTTCCCCCCGCACTGATCCAGGCGGCCGCCGCTTTCCCCCTCGCCGCGACCGCGATCATACCCTTCGCGAGGCGCGCGGAGGCGGACACGCCGGTCCGGACGCTATCCGCGAAGACCTCCCTTCCGCTCGCCGGGGGCGCGACGCTCTACTTGGCCGCGGGAATTCTCCTCGGTCGGGGCGCTCCGATCTACCAGTCCCTCGTCGTTCCCCTGTTCTACGGGCTCTTCTTCGCCATGGCCCTTCTCTTCGTGGACATCGTCCAGGGCCAGCTCGCCGGCGCCGTCGAGTACTACGAGGAGTCCGTCGACTCGCTCTACGACCTGTTGCTCGCGGCCGGCTCGGCGGTGCGGACGGAATTTTCGCTCCAGGACGTCCTCGACAACACGATACGCGCCGTCGTCGAGCGAACGAGCGCTGACGGCGGCATCCTCCTCCTGGCCGACGAGTTCGAGGAGTCGGTCTCGGTGCGGGCGGCCTACGGCAGCTTCCCCCCTCCCTTCAAGCTTCCCGAGACCCTGCCCAGGACCCGCGACCGCGTCGAGTCCTTCGTGCGGCACGCCCGCTTCAGGCTCGGCGAAGGGCTCCTCGGCGAGGTCTCGAGGACCGGCAAGCACATCTTCGTCCCGCAGAACGGCCCCGAGTCGCCCTTGCCGGACAACGGCGACGACGAATGGCTAAAGGTCGGCGCTCTGATCGCGGCGCCGCTCATCGTGCGCGACCGCATCATCGGCGCCGTCGCGGTCGTAAAGGCGGGCGACGGGACCTTCTCGGAGCGCGACTTCGACCGCTGCAAGCTCCTGGCGAATTTCGCGTCGATCGCGGTCGCCAACTCCTTCTCCTTCCTCGAGGCGGCGGAGCGCAGCGACATCGAGCGCGAGGCCGCGATCGCGGAGAACGTGCAGCGCACCCTCCTTCCCAAGGAGCTGCCGACCGTCGCGGGCTTCGCCTTCGGCGCCTTCACGAGCCCCGCGCGCGGCGTCTGCTCCGATTATTACGACGCGATACAGACCAGGGCCGACAAGGTCCTGCTCGCGGTAGGCGACGTCGCCGGCAAGGGAGTCGCCGCGAGCCTCGTCCTCGTCATGGTCCGCTCGATACTCAACCTGATCACGGCCTCGACCAAGGACGCCGCGACATTGCTCCAGTGGGTGAACAGGGGCATCACGGGCAAGGTCGACATAGACCACTTCGCGACGCTCGGCCTGGCAGCGCTCGACGCCTCGACCGGCGAGATCGAGTTCGCCAACGCGGGCCAGCAGCCGGCCATCGTGTACCGCGCGGAGGCGGACGCGGTCCAGGCCGTCGAGATCAAGAGCGTTCCCATCGGCGTCGAGCGCGCGACCACCTTCGAGTCGAGGCGCTTCCGGCTCGGCCGGGGCGACATCCTCGCCCTCTATACCGACGGCATCGTCGAGGCAGTGAACGCGCAGGGCAAGCAGTTCGGCAGGAAGAACCTGGGCGCGTCGATCCAGCGCTGCCGCGACATGGATCCCGACCAGATCGTCGAGAGGGTGCGCGCGGACGTGCTGGACTTCGCGGGTCAGGCGCGCCAGCACGACGACCAGACCCTGCTCGTCGTGAAGCGGATGTAGTACCGTAGTACAATAGGGGAGAGGAGCCTGTCGAATGGAACTTAAGATTCGGAAGAACGGCGAGAACTATATCATCGACGTGAACGGCGAGATGGACTTGTACAACTCGTACAAGCTCAAGGAGCTGGTCATGAAGATGCTCGAGAAGAAGGTTGAGCGCTTCATTATCAACCTCGAGGGCGTCGACTACATCGACTCGAGCGGCATCGGGGCCCTCATCTATATCTGCTCGACCATCAAGAAGATGGGCTTCAAGCTCGTCATCACGAATATCCACGGGTCGGTCAAGAAGGTCATCGAGCTGACCAAGCTGATGGGATACTTCCCTATCACGCCGACTATCGACGACGCGCTCAAGCGGATGGAGGGCTAGCATGGGCGATCCGGTCAAAGAAATTCACGTCGACGAAAACTCGCCCCTTTTCGACAAGACCGGGATGCTCCACAAGGAATTCCCGTCGGACTTCCGCCAGATCCGCTATTTTACGCTCCTCATCGCGCAGATGGCGCCTCCCGACATCAAGGAGATCAACCTCCTCGAGCAGCAGATCAGCGAGATCATCAAGAACGCCGTGAAGCACGGCAACAAGTGCGATCCCGAGAAGAAGGTCCGGGTCTGGTTCTCGTTCAGCCCCGAGCACGCCCACCTCATCGTCGAGGACGAGGGCGAGGGCTTCCAGGACCTGGAGCGCTGGAACGAATTCAACCAGAGGCGGCAGAAGGCCCTCGAGGGCAACGACTTCGAGGCCCTCGCCGACTTCGTCTCGTTCCGCGGAGAGAAGGCCGACGACAACGACGGGGGGAACGCCCTCTTCGCCGCCCTCGAGTACTGGAACGGCGGGTTCGTCTTCAACTCGAAGCGCAATTGCGTCTCGATGCTCAAGAGCTTCCCCAAGCGCCAGCGCGGCGTCAAGGTGGAGCAGGAGAGGAAGGAAGCCTAGCAGGCTTTGAAATGCTTCGAGTATTTCAACAGCCTGCCAGGGCGCGCTATCAGGGCTGAAGGCCCTGGCTGGGCACCCTGACCCCGAGGCCCTCGATTCCCGTCGCGTCCGCGTCCGTGAAGGCCCGTCCGTACAAGGTCTCGAAGAGGAAACGGAAGTCCTCGGGGGCGAGCGCCGCGTATTCGATCCCGAAGTAGCTGCGCGACGCGTCGCGGTACACGCGCTTGACCGAGCCGGCGGCCTTGACCACGCGGCCCTTCGCCTTCAGCGAGAGGGAGATCGAGCTCCCGGGCAGGAGGGACGTCGAGAGCTCGTGGGACGCGTTCGAGAAGAGCACTCCGCCCGCGCTTATGTCGATGACGTCCGCCGAGTAGTCGTCTCCCTTCTTCGGAGCGTTGCGGAAGTAGCCGTTCACCTTCAGGGAGTAGGCCAGGACCTTCGCGAATTGCTGGAAGGTCTCTAGGACGCCGAGGTCGAAGGGCGGCTTGCCGACTTGCCGGTTCGCGAGGCGGACGTAGCCGATGACGTACTCCTGGAAGAGGAGCGGTACCATGAGCTCGGAGAGCAGGCCCGAGTTCTTCTTGTTCCGCTCGAAGCGGATCACCTCGTCCTCGACCAGGTCGTCGCGCACTCCCTGCTCGCGCATGAAGTCCGCGAATATCTCGCGCGTGACGATCCTGGGCCGCACGTAGGGATCGATGACGGGAAGGCCGCCGATGGCCGTGGGAAGATAGTAGATCTTGCCCGTCCGTACGATGATCCTCTCCTCGGCGCTCTCGGGCTTGCGCTCCTTGAACATGCGGACCGACCGCTCGCTCGCGAATTCGGAAGCGCGATCGTTGAACTCGCGCACGAGGGCGCGGATGTCGCCGGGATCGAAGGCCGAGTTCTTCTCGGGCTCCGAGACCGGCTCGAATTCGCGAGTCGTCGGGAAGGCGAGGTCGTAGCGGTCGCCCCTGAAGGAGAAGGAGACGGACATCTCGGTCGGCGGGGCGCGACGGCTGTACCTGCGGCCGAGGTTCTTGTAGACGGTCTGCGGCATCTCGACCGTCACGCTCGATTCCTTCACCTCGAGGACGCGCGAGCGGAAGGCCATCGGCTGCTCGCGGTACACGAAGCGGAATTCGTAGACCTGGCTGCGCCGCAGGAGCCTCAAGGGCATCGAGTGCGACAGGGTCAGGCTCTCGTCCGTCATGCTCGTGATGGCGCAGGGCCATTCCCCGGCCCCGGCGAGGAGGAGGAGCTTCACTCCGCCGTCGCGGGCCGAGCCGAGCACAAATTCCTTCTCGATCCTTCGAAGATTAGTCGCCATGATCGGTCCTGCTTACGGAGCGGGCGACCGCGCGCCCGGATCGAAGGCGAGGTCCGCCTGAGAGGAAGGGTCGATGGCGAGCGCCTCGACGTACCAGGTCCCGTCCCGCTCGCGCAGAGAGATGACTCCCTCGGTCCGGGCCGCGCCCTCCGGAGCGGGCAGCCTGACCCTGAGCGAGGCGGAGTCGCCCTCGATGCCTAGGGCCCCGAGACGGGCGGGCGAGAGACTCTCGCCTTCTTTCAAGGGAGCGGGAGAGAGGAGGGCGGAGAGCGCGTCGCGCGCCTCGGGGAGGAATAGCGATGCGTCGATCTTGCCCGCCGCGATGCCGTCGAGGAAGGAGCGGGCGGTCGCGAGCGCGGCGGCTTCCTGCTTCGATGCGGGCTGGAGCGACTGGAGCGGCCCGAGCGAGAAGTCCTCCGGCATGCGGGGCGTGGGCCGCGCGCCCAGCCCGAATGCGCGGATGCCCGCGGCCAGGGGCGGGACGGACTTCGGCGCGGCCGCCGCCGGAGCGGACCTGCCCCGCGCGGCCCCGGAGCGGGCGCCCGCGGAGGCGGGCGCGGCAGCCTCGCCGGCGGGAGCCTTCGCCGGCTGCCGGACCGAGGCATCGGATTTACGGACACAGGAACTCGCGCTCGAAGCCGCGAGCGCGGCGAGGAAGGCGGCCGCGACCAAGGCCGCCCGCCTGGGACGGCGATCGCTATACTTTTTAGTCATTACATGAAATATTTAACATATATGGACGAGCAGGTCAAATGACGCGCGCGCGATTCATTGCCGCGAGGCGCAACGGACGATGAGCGCGACCGACCTCCTCGGATTCCTCGCCTCGGAATTCACCGAGCCGATACGCGATCCGCTGTGGGGCAACGTCTTCCTCAGCCCTCCTCTCGAGGACCTCGCCTCGTCGGCGCCCTTCGCCAAGCTCGGCAGGATCAAGCAGCTCGGCCCGGCCCACCTCGTCTATCCGGGAGCGACGCACACGCGGCGGGCCCACTCCATCGGCGTCTTCCACATGGCTCGCCGGATAGCCTGGGCCCTCGCGGCCCGGGGCGACATCGGCTTCGTCTCGCGCGAGGGCCTGAAGTCCTTCCTCGTCGCCGCGCTCTGCCACGACCTCGGCCACTTCCCCTTCGCGCATTCCCTGAAGGAGCTGCCCCTCGAGCGGCACGAGGCCCTCACTGCGCGCGAGCTCGAGGCCGAGCCGCTGCGGAGCCTCGCGGGAAGGGCGGGGGCTGACCCCGATGCGGCCGCGGCCATCGTCGACGAGGCGATGCCCGACGGCGGCGACCGCCAGATCCGCTTCTTCCGCGCGCTCCTGTCGGGGGTGCTCGACCCCGACAAGCTCGACTACCTGAGCCGCGACGCCTTCTTCTGCGGAGTCCCCTATGGCGCGCAGGACACGGACTTCATCCTGCAGAGGATCGGCGTCGGCCCGGGCGACGCGCTCGGCGTCGACGAGCGCGGCCTCATGAGCGTCGAGGGGATACTGTTCTCGAAGTACCTCATGTACCGCTCCGTGTACTGGCACAAGGGCGTCAGGTCGGCCACGGCCATGATCAAGAAGTCCGTCCTCCTCGCCCTCGACTCAGGCGTCGTCGCGCCCGAGGAGCTCTACGGCCTCGACGACGCGGGCTTCTACGCGAAGCTCGGATCGGCCTCCTTCGCTCCCTTCTCGCTCGCGCGGTCCGTATTCGAGGGCGCGACCTACCGGGTCGCCCTCGAGGTCCCCTTCGACGAGCGCGATGCGCGACACAGGGCGATCCTCGACCTGAGCTCGAGGCTCGCCCTCGAGGGGAACCTCGCCGAGAGGGCGGGGGAGGGATTGGGGCCGCTCGACGTCGTCGTGGACGTGCCGGAGGGAGTGTCCTTCGAGACGGGCCTCCCGATACTGGCGGAACATGGCCCGGGATCGGGCGGCGCCGCGGAGGGCGGTTTCGGCCGCGCGCTTTCCTTCTCCGAGAGCGGGACCGTCTTCAGCCCGCCCGTCGTCGAGGGCTTCGCGCGCTCCCTAAGGCGAATTCGCGTCTTCGCGTCGCGCCCCTCGGAGCGCCTGCGGAAGGCCGCGGCGGACGCGCTCGCGTGACCGCGCCCGCGATCGGCGAGACCGCCTCGAGAAGGAGGCCCGCGTGGCTCGAGCGCTTCCTCTCCGCGGTCGGCCGGTGCGAGCATCGCCACGCCATGATACGGCCGGGCGACCGCGTTCTCGTCGGCATGTCCGGAGGCAAGGATTCGCTCGCGACGGCGCTGGCCCTCGCGCTCCGCAGGGGAAAGGGCGGCGTCTCCTACGAGGTCGCGGCGCTGATGGTCGATTGGGAGGAATTCCCGGCCGCCGCGGAGGACGTCGAGCGCGTCCGCGAGTGGCTGGCCGGGCTGTCCGTCCCCTTCGAGGTGCGCCGCGCGAGCATCGCGGGATTGTCGCCCTCGCTCGGCTTCTCGTGCTACGCCTGCTCTCGAGCGCGGAAGCGCATCCTCTTCGAGGAGGCCGCGTCCAGAGGCTTCGGGACCGTCGCCCTCGGCCACAACCTCGACGACTTCGCGGCGACCGCGCTGATGAACCTGTGCTTCAGGGGACGGCTCGAGCCCCTCGAGCCCGTCAGGGAGTTCTTCGACGGAAAGGCGCGCGTCATCCGGCCCCTCTGCGAGGTCCGCGAGTCGACGATCCGGACGATCGCCTCGAGGATGGGCTTCCCCGTCCTCAAGGTCGAGTGCCCGAACTCCGAGGGGAATCTCCGCGATCGGCTCAAGCCCGTCGTTGCGGAGCTGGCGAAAATGGATAAACTAGTACGAGAGAATTGCTACCGGGCATGGTTCGGCGCGCGGACGCCGGCGAGCGCGGGCGCCGGGGACTCGGGCCGCGAGGAGGATCGATAATGGAGATCAGGAACCTGATGGAGGACGCGGTAAAGGCGATGGTGGACGAGCTCTTCGAGAGCGAGAAGCGCGATCCGCGGCTCGGCTATTGCGTCTGCGACCAATGCCGCCTCGACGTCGCCTGCTACGTCCTCAACCGGGTCAAGCCCGAGTATATCGTCTCGAGCCGGGGGCTCGCCTACAGCGAGCGCGAGGGCCTCGAGAAGGTACAGCGGCGCGCCGACGTGATCTCCCTGGTCAAGGAGGGCTGGGGCAAGGTGACTCACGCCCCGCGCCCGACCTCAGACCATACGGGCGCGAGGCCTGCGAGCGGCGCCGTCTCCGGCCCGGTCTATAATTTTCCGACCCTGATGGGACGGGTCTTCGACGGCCGCACCTTCGCCCCGCTGGGCGAGGGATCGGTCAAGCTCCTCATGGGCGGCGAGGAGGCCCAGATGGTCGATCCCAATTGGCAGAATCCCTTCGTGCTGGCGGGGGCGACCGGCGGAACGTACATCTTCTGGCCAAGGCCGGTTTCAGCTTCGACCGAGGACGGGAGCCGCTCCTTCGTGTTCGAGATCGGCGTCTCGGTGCCGGGCTTCGATCCCCTGTCGCATTTCATCGAGCTCGAGCTGGCTCCCGACAAAGCGGAGCGCCTCGACTTCTCCCTCCAGCGCGTCCACAAGATACCTGACCTCTATCTCTTTCCCGAGGGTCAGAGCGACGAAGAGGATCTTTGACGCACAAGGCCGAGGCGAATCGAGAATAGTTCGTCCTTGACAGCGGCGTTTCCGTCGGAAGAATATACCCTTCGCCGCGCGCGGCGGGGCGCGTCATCGCCCATGCCAGGGCCCGTTCATCGCCGCGCGCGGGACGGAGGTAGCGCGTGAAAAAGTCCTTTGCGGTCGCGGTCGCGGTCGCGGCCTGTGCCTCGATCCTTGTCTCCTGCGCGACGCAAAAGGCGGCGGTAGAGTCGCCGAGCGTTCCGGCGGCCCCGGCCCCCATGGGCGTGGACCTTCCCTCCCTCGCGGAGCATTACGGCACGTACTTCAAGATCGGGACCTGCGTCGAGCCGAGCCAGCTGCGAGGGCCTGAATCGGGGCTGCTCCTCCGGCATTTCAACAGCATTACCGCCGAGAACGCGATGAAGCCCCAGTACATGGCGCCGGAGGCGGGGAAGTACTTCTTCGACGACGCGGACGAGCTCGTCGCCTTCGCTCAAGCGCATAACGTCGCCATAAGGGGCCATACCCTCGTCTGGCACCAGCAGAACGCCGCGTGGATGTTCAAGGACGAGAAGGGCGCGCCCGTCTCGAAGGCGGTCCTCCTCGCGAGGTTGAAGGACTACATCGCCACGGTCGTCGGTCGATACAAAGGGAAGGTATACGCCTGGGACGTCGTGAACGAGGTCGTGAACGTGAGCGGCCTGCGAAAGTCCGACTGGTCGGATATCGCGGGCGAGGAGTTCATCGAGAAGGCCTTCGCCTACGCCCACTAGGCCGACCCCGGCGCCCTCCTCTTCATCAACGACATCGACACCGCCGAGAGGGTGAAGCGCGACACGCTCTGCGCCCTGATAAAGAAGCTCCTGGACAAGGGAGTCCCCGTCCAGGGCATCGGGCTGCAGTACCACATTACCCTGGAGTATCCGAGCATCCAGGACATGAAGGACGAGCTGGACGCGTTCAGCCGGCTCGGCCTGCCGATCCACATCACCGAGCTCGACATGAGCCTCAACGACGACCCGAAGCTGGTCGCGGACGCGGCGCCCGAGAACCTGCTCATCCGCCAGGCCCACAGGTACGAGGAGATCTTCGAGCTGTTCAAGCAATACAAGAGCGTCGAGAGCGTGACCTTCTGGGGCCTCCTGGACGGCCGTTCCTGGCTGACTTATTCCCCGCAGAAAAAGCCCGATTGGCCCCTCCTTTTCGATAAGGACCTGAATGCGAAGCTCGCCTATTGGGCGCTCGTCGATCCGTCGAAGCTGCCGCCCGACGTCGTCATCAAGAAGAAGACGAACAACAAGATCGGATACGCCAAGAGGGGCAGTCCCGTCGTCGACGGCGAGGAGGACGAGGCGTGGCGCGATGCCGAGGGCATGAAGGTCGACTACTACCTGGCGGGGAACGGGTCGACGGGCGTCGGCAAGGCGCTGTGGGACGACGGGAATCTGTATGTCCTCGTCAAGGTAAAAGAGGCGACGCTCTCGAGCAAGAGCAAGAACGCGTACGAGCACGACTCGGTCGAGATCTTCGTGGACGAGAGGAACAACAAGTCCAAGAGCTACGAGGACGATGACGCGCAATACAGGCTCGACTACGAGAACCAGTTCTCGTTCAGGGGCAATCCCGCCGCCTTCGAGTCGGCGACCAAGCTGACGGGCGAGGGCTACAACGTCGAGATCAGGATCCCGTTCCGCTTCGCCAAGCCCGAGAGCGGCCTCGCGCTCGGCTTCGATCTCCAGGTCAACGACGACAACGGGAGCGGGGCGCGGACATCCTATGCCAAGTGGAACGACCCGACGAACGAGTCCTTCAGGAACACGTCGGGATTCGGGAAGCTGTTGCTGATCGAGTAGCCGATCCGCCGTCCGCGCCGTCGCCGGACCCTCGTACGCCTCATTGACCTTCGGCGAAGCGATACTATAATAACATTGAGTATCGGTTGCGCGGAGGTCGGAATGCGTGAACTGACGGTTCTGCTGCTGACGATTCCCGGATTGATCGTGATAGGGATGATCGTCTACCTCTTCACGACCAAGGGGAACCGCCTGAACGACATGATCAGGAAGATCGACGAGGCCGGCGAGAGCGAGAAGAAGACCGTAAAGGACCTCGAACTCGAGATCAAGGACAGCGGGATATCCATCACGACCAACAACACGCACGTCGCCATGCTGATAGTCGGCGCCGCCGTCCTGCTCGGGCTTCCCTACCTTTATTACCAGTTCTCCGGAGGGACGGGCGAGGGCGACTATATCGCGCTCACCTCGAAGATCGATACGTCGGGCCTGCCCGCCATGGACATCTACAACGTCGAGTCGGGATACATGAGCTTCGGGAAGGACGAGTTCACCATCCCCGTGGTCGAGGTGAAGAAGAATCTGCGGTTCACCGTCCAGAGCGCGTCCGCCGTCGCGCCGATAACCTTCGGCATATCGATAGACCGGAAGAAGAACACCCTGGCGATCACCGATCCGGCTCCGCTGCGGGCGGAAGGACTCGTCATCAAGAACAATAGCGTGGTAATCGAGAGGCCTGATTTCTTCAAGCTGATCCCGATATCACGGAACGAGGCTTCCCAGTCCGTGGAAATCACTTCATCGGCGGTCGATATCGATCTGCCGGCCGTAGGAGGAGCGCAATGATGAACAGGGCGAAGTTCTTCACGATGCTTCTGCTCCTCATTCCCGGCATCCTATGCGCGCAGAATCAGCTTCGGCTCGACGTCTACGGGGAACTGTACAAACTGGATTCCGCCTCGAATACGAACGTTCCGCTGGCGGGCAAGAAAGTCTACCTGGTCAAGCTCGACGCCCAGAAAAAAGTCGTCTCTCAAACCGAGCCAGTCGTGACGGACAGAACGGGCCGATACGCCTTCTACAATTTCGCTGACAAGGCGAACATCGATCAGTACTACATCGTGATCGACGACCCGAGCTCGCTGCAGAGGACGAACGTTAAGGTCACGGATCAGCTCATCGTGCAGGGAGGAACGTCCCCCGTAGTGAGATTGCGATCGCTCGTGCTGAACTTGCGATAGGAAAGCCGCCGCGCGGCGTTTTTTCAGGTATATCTCAGGAGTTCGGCCGCCGGAACGAGCTCCACGTGGTGGAACACGGCATGGATGCCGCGATCCTCTTTGTGGAGGATCCTGACGACGCGGTAGGCAATTACCCTGGCCGAAGGCAGGGGAGGGTGGAGGGGCCTGCCGTTCAGGTCGACCAGTTCGTCTATCCTGAGCGGCCGTTCCAGTTCCTGACTATCGCCGTCTGGATACACTATGTAGTACTCGTCAAGAGTCATGACCACTATATTAGCCGCTTTTTGCCCTCGGTTCGAGACAGAATCCATATTCTATAAGCTGTGCTGAAAAGTCAGGATTCCCACCGCCCAAGCGCGGCTCAGTTTTTTACATTCAGCTTATTCCTTTCCCTGTAGAGCAAGAACTTTTTCGGGAAAGCATGATATCTAAACAAGCGTCAAGGTAAATGAATGCAAAAACCGTTTCTGTCGATTCTTTTCGAATTTCCCTTCGTTGACAGTTTCCGGGCACGAAGTAGTATAAGGTTGTGGTGGGAATAAGTGGGAATCTGTAGGAAAAGGTGGCAATGAACCTACTGACCGGCGAGTTCAGGAATACCCTGGACGATAAAGGACGACTCTCGCTTCCCGCGAAGCTCAGGGGAGAGCTTCCTGGGAGCGAGTTCGTCCTGACGCAGGGAGTGGACAATTGCCTCTGGCTTTTCCCGCCCGAACAGTGGGCCGCGCTCTCGAAGAAGCTCATCGAGTCGACGAGCCTTTTCGCGGCCCGCGCCCGCCTCGTCCAGAGGCGGATACTCGCTCCCGCGCAGGAGGTCGAGGTCGACAAGCTCGGCAGGATCGCGATTCCGCAGAGTCTTCGGGAATTCGCGTCCCTGTCGAAGGAATGCGTGATCCTGGGGATCTCGAAGTACATCGAGATCTGGGACGGGGAGGCGTACCGGAAGTACCTCGAGGACAACGAGACCGAATTCCTCGCCGCGGCCGAAGAACTGGGAGGCCTGACGCTCTAGGGCGTCGGGAAGGCCGTGGCGGGGATCGCCCATACGCCGGTCATGCTCGAGGAGGTCTTGTCCTTCCTTGTTCCGCCGAGGGAGGACGCGCTCATGCTGGATTGCACGCTGGGGGAGGGAGGCCATGCCGAGGCCTTCCTCGCGCGCTATCCGCGTCTGCGCTACGTCGGCCTCGACGCGGATCCTGCCATCCAGGCGAAGGCCCGGGTCAGGCTCGCGCCCTATGGGGATAGGGTCGAGTTCCGCTTGGGCTATTTCGACGAGCTGCTCGCGCGCTGGGACGCGGCGGCCTCGGGACGGCCGGAGTTGGTCTTGTTCGATCTAGGCGTCTCGATGTTCCACTTCGCCGAGGCCGGGAGGGGCTTCGGCTACGGCAGGGACGAGGAGCTCGACATGCGGCTCTCGCCCGAGGCCCCGAGGAGCGCCGCCGACATCCTCCTGCGGGAGCGCGAAGACGAGATCGCGCGCATCATCTACGAGTACGGCGAGGAGAGGCTTTCCCGGCGTATCGCGAGGGCCATCGTCGAGGCGCGCGGCTCCGGCGCCGTGACGAGCTCCGGCCGCCTCGCGAAGATCGTCTGGGACGCGGTCCCGCCGGCCTACCGCCGCGGCAAGGTCCATCCCGCCACGAGGACTTTCCAAGCCCTCCGCATCGCCGTGAACGACGAGCTGGGGCGCGCGGAGCGGGCCATCAGGGCTGCGGCTGCGATCCTCGCGCCCGGCGGCCTCATCGCCGTCATCTCTTTCCACTCGCTCGAGGACAGGATCGCTAAGAACGTGTTCCGCGAGCTTTCCGGCCGCGCGCCGAGCGATCCGGCGGAGGGCGGCCCGAGGCTCGAGCCCATCCTCGAGCTCGTCACGCGCAAGCCGGCCCTGCCCTCAGAAGCGGAGGTCGTCCGGAATTCCGCGTCGCGGAGCGCCAAGCTCCGCGTCGCGCGCAGGCTGCCGGAGCTCGGGCTGAGGGCCGCGTCGTGAGCAGGAAGCTTCTTGTTGCGGCCGCAATCGCGGTCCCGCTCCTCCTCGTCGCGGTGGCCTGGCAGGCCGGCCGCTTCGCCACCTTGGCAGCCCAGGCGCGGCGCGTCGAGGCGGCGCAGGAGTCCTGGCTCGAGGAGAACCGCAAGCTCGACGCGAGCGTGCGCGTCCTCTCGAGCAGGGAGAAGGCCGAGGAACGTGCCCTGCTGCTCGGGCTCGAGAAAGCAGGTCCGGAGCAGCGCCTGCGTATCGAGGGAGCGGCGACCGGGGCGGGCGCTGGCGCTACAGGCGCGGCCGCAACCGCCGGCGGAGCCACTTCGAGCGGCGGGGGCGCGCGATGACCGACGACGCGGTCCTGTACAGCGCCGCCGACGCTGCCGCGGCGGTCGGAGGCATCCTCGTCGGAGACGCGCGCGCGCCGATCGCACGGGTCGTCTCCGACTCGCGCAAGGCCGGTCCGCGGTCGCTTTATGTCGCGCTGCCCGGGGAGAGGGTCGACGGCCACGACTACGTCAAGGCCGCCTTCGAGGCCGGCGCTTCCTGCGTTTTCGCGCGGGCCGACCGCAGGGCCGCCGTCGAGACCGTCCTGGGCCCGCTCGGCGCGGGGGCCTCGATCGTCTATGTCGAGGACGCCCTCGCCGCGCTGCAGACCCTCGCCCGCGACTATCGCCGTCGTTTCCCCTCGCTCCTCCGGATCGGGATCACGGGCTCGAGCGGCAAGACCACGACGAAGGAATGCGCGGCGGCGGCCATCGGCCGCGGCCGTTCCGTAGTGCTTAATCCCGGCAACCTTAACTCCGACATCGGCCTTCCGCTATCGGTCTTCTCGATCCGCGCCTCGCACGAGGTCGGCGTCTTCGAGATGGGCATGAACAGGATCGGCGAGATGGGCGAGCTGGCGACGGTCTACGAGCCCGATGTCGCGCTCGTCACGAACGTGGGAACCGCCCACGTCGGCGTCGTCGGATCGCGGGACCGCATCGCCGAGGAGAAGAAAAGTATTTTCTCGCTCTTCGACGGGCGGCAGGCCGGTTTCGTCTGGGAGGACGACGACTACAACGCCTTCCTTAAGAAAGACGTCCGCGGCGAGATGCGCGACTTCGGGCCGAGGAGCACCTCGGGCTTCAAGGGCGCGCGCGAGCTGGGGCTCGACGGCTACGAGATCGACTGGGAGGGCGTCCATTTCCGCTTTCCCCTTCCGGGTTCGCACAACCTGCTGGACGCGATCGCGGCCATGGCGCTCGCTTCCCGCGCGGGCTCGTCGCCCGCCGACATCGCCGCGGGCCTTTCCTCGGTCGCGCCGCTCTTCGGGCGGAGCGAGATACTCCGCGGCGAGGCGACCGTGGTGCGCGACTGCTACAACGCCAATCCCGACAGCGTAGAAGCCGCCGTCGAGCTCTGCGACTCCGTGAGCTGGACCGGTCGGCGCGCCTACGTCCTCGGCTCGATGCTCGAGCTGGGGAGCGAGTCGGAGGCCGCGCATCGCAGGATCGGCGCGGCCGCTGGCAGATCGGCGGCCCAGGCCCTCTTCTTCTTCGGCGAGGAGACGAGGCCCGCCTTCGAGGAGGCGAGGCTCGCCGGCTTCCGCGGCCTCGTCGTCTTCGAGACGGACTTCGACAGGCTCCGCGGCTCCGTGGAGGCCTACGTGCGGCCGGGCGACCTCGTCCTCCTCAAGGCCTCGAGGGGTATGGAGCTGGAGCGGCTTTCCGATTCCCTCGTCCCGGCCGCGCGAGCGGAGGCATCAGATGCTTCGTGAGCTGTTCCTTCCCCTGGTCAAGTACTTCTCGGCCTTCAACGTCTTTAAGTACCTGACGTTCCGATCGGCCTACGCCGCGGTCACGGCCCTCCTCATCGCCTTCCTCTTCGGGCCGATGATCATCGAGCGCCTGCGGGTGCTGAAATTCGGGCAATCGATCAGGACGGACGGTCCCGAGAGCCATTTCTCGAAGTCGGGAACGCCGACGATGGGCGGCGTGCTGATCATCGTCGCCGTCGCGGTCTCCGTGCTCCTCTGGGCGGACCTGAAGAACGCCTACGTCCTCATCTCGCTGGGGGCGCTCCTCGGCTTCGGGCTCATCGGGCTTGTCGACGACTGGCTTAAGATAAAGAAGCGCAACTCGGATGGGGTCCCGGCCTGGGCGAAATTCTCCGCGCAGGTGGGGGTGGCGACCGCCGTGGTGCTCCTCCTCCGCTCGCTGGGCCATCCCGAGACGACGCTGCTCTACCTGCCCTTCCTGAAGTTCCCGGTCATCGACCTCGGCGTCGCGTGGATTCCCTTCGCGATCGTCTACGTCGTGTACTGGTCGAACGCGGTGAACCTTTCCGACGGCCTCGACGGGCTCGCGACGGGGCTCGTCATCATGGCGCTCATCGCGTTCTCGGTCCTGACCTACATCACCGGCCGCCCCGACTGGGCGGGTTACCTCAACATCCCGTACATACGCGGCGCGGGCGAGCTCACCGTGTTCAACCTCGCGCTGATGGGCGCCTGCGTGGGCTTCCTCTGGTTCAACGCCCACCCCGCCGAAGTCTTCATGGGAGACGTCGGCAGCCTCGCCCTCGGAGGCGTCCTCGGCGTCCTGTCGCTCATCGTGAAGAAGGAGATACTCCTCCTCCTTATCGGCGGGGTCTTCATGATGGAGGTCCTCTCCGACGTCCTGCAGGTCGGCTGGTTCAAGATCACCAAGGGCAAGCGCCTTTTCAAGATGGCGCCCATCCACCAGCATTTCGAGCTGAAGGGCTGGAAGGAGACCAAGGTCGTGACCCGCTTCTGGATACTCGGCGGGATCTTCGCCATCCTGGCCCTCTCCACCCTGAAGATACAGTGAGGCGGGAATGAGGGCCGGGTTCGCAGTCGAGCGCATGAGGTCCGAGGGGTCGGGGGATCCGGCCATGCTCGCGACCGTCGTCCTCCTCGCGGGGACGGGAATAGCCGCGCTCTGGTCCGCATCCTCGGGCTACGCCGTCTCGATCGGGAAGGGCGCCGGGTACTTCGCGATCCGCCAGCTCCTCTTCCTCGCGCCCGCAGCCCTCGTCTTCTGGGCCTGCGCCATCGTCGACCTGGACCGGCTGCGCTCGAAGGCGGGGGCCATCACCCTGATAGGCCTCGCGGGCCTCCTCCTGCCTTTCATCCCTCTGCTCGGGGAGAGCCGGAACGGCGCCTCTCGCTGGATCGACCTCGGCATCACGACGCTCCAGCCCTCCGAACTGTGGAAGCCGGTCATGATCTTCTACCTCGCGCACGTGCTCGACCGCAAGCGCGAGCGGATCCTCGAGAGTCCCGGCGTCCTCATCCCCCCGTTCCTCCTCGCCGCCACGGGCTGCATCCTCGTCTTCGCGCAGAACGACTTCTCGACCGCGGCGCTGTCGATCATCGCCGCGGCCTTCGTCTTCTGGGCGGCCTCGGCGCCGCTCTCCTTCTTCCTCGGACTCGGCGCGGCGGCCGCGTCCCTATCCGCGCTCTCGATCCTCACTTCGGACTTCCGCCTCCGGCGCATACTCGCCTATATGTTCCCCGCCTACGAGCCCCACGGCCAGGGTTATCAGGTGCTCGGCTCGCTCCGGGCGATACGCTCCGGCGGGATCCTCGGGAAGGGCATGGGCCTCGGCACGCTCAAGGCCGGCGCCATCCCCGAGGTCCAGTCCGATTTCGTCTTCGCCGCCTGGGCCGAGGAGACCGGCCTCGTCGGCGTGCTGGCGATCATGGCCGCGTGGTGCTTCCTCGCATGGCGGGCCTTCAAGGTCGCCCTCGCCGAGGAGGACCGCTTCCGCTCGACGCTCGGCCTCGGCCTGACCTTCCTCCTGGTTCTCGAGGCCTTCGTCAACATGGGCGTCGCCGCCGGAGCGGTCCCCGCGACCGGGCTCGCGCTGCCTTTCTTCTCCGCCGGCGGCTCGTCGCTGCTGTCCTCGGCCGCGATATGCGGCGTCCTGTACAACCTGAGCCGCGGCGTCGCGCGCGGCGCGGCCGAGTCCCGCGCCGGCTACGCAGGGCGCGAGGCCGCCGGGGAGGTCGGGCGTGTCTGAGTACGCGACGCAGTCCGCAATCCGCGGGGCCGCCCGTCAAGCCGGTCGAGGGGCGGAGCGAGGGCACGACCGCGCGCGCAGGTTCCCCGCGTACCGCGACGATCGCCCCGACGAGGCGACTCGTGCCGCCCCACGCCCCGACCGTCCGCGAGACCCGAGGCCGCGCTCCGATCGGGCGCTCGCGCTCTTCATGCTCGCCGCCGCGGCGATCGCCTTCGCCGCTCTCCTCGTGGCGCTCGTACCCTCGTCCCTGAGAATCACGCGCTTCGAGGTTTCGGGCGCCCAGGCGATGACCGATGCCGAGGTCGTCTCGGCGGCCCTCGTCCGCACGGGCGATTCCTTCTTCTCGGTCAATACGTCCCGCGTCCGGGCGGCGCTCGAGTCCGATCCTCGAGTCTTCTCGGCCTCGGCGCGCAAGGTCCTGCCGAACCTCCTCAAACTGGCGATCAAGGAGAGGAGGGCGGTCGCGACAGCCATCGCCTCCGTCGACGGCAGGCCCGCGGCCGTGAAGATCGACGCCGAGGGCGTCGCCTTCGCCGCGGCCTCGGCCGACGAGGCGGTGGCGCTGCCCGTGCTCTCGGGCCTCCGCTTCGAGGACTTCCGCGTGGGCGCGCGCCTGCCGTCCTCGCTCTCGTCACTGCTGGCCTCGCTCGGGAGGATCCGCGACGAGGACCCGCTATTGCTCTCCGCGTTCTCCGAGATCCGGGTCGTAAGGCAGTCGAAGGGAGACCCCGAGCTCGTCCTCTACCCGATGAGCGCGAGGATACCCGTCCGAGCCGGCTCGGACCTGAGCGCCCAATCGCTTCGCTCGATGATTCTCGTCCTGGACGTGCTCGGAACGAAGGGGATCGCGCTCTCCGTCGAGGAGCTCGACTTCCGCTCCGGGACCGTCGTGTATCGCGGCAAGGAGGACCATTCTGGCTGACAATCCGATAGTCGGCCTCGACATCGGCACGACCAACGTGCGGGCCGTCGTCGGGGAGTACAACGAGAACGGCGTCCTCGAGATCATCGGCGTCGGCGTCGCGCCCTCGACGGGCCTGCGACGAGGCGTCGTCGTCAACATCGAGTCGACGCTGGCCTCGGTCGCCCAGGCGGTCGAGGCCGCGGAGCTCATGTCCGGCCGCGAGGTCAAGGACTGCTTCTGCGGGGCCGCGGGCGCGAGCGTCGAGGGCGTGAACTCGCGCGGCGTCGTCGCGGTCACGGGCAAGGGCCGCGAGATCACCCGCGAGGACGTCGACCGCGTGATCGAGGCGGCCCGTGCCGTCGTGATCCCGATGGACCGCGAGGTCCTCCACGTCATCCCGCAGACCTTCATCGTCGACGACCAGAAGGGCATCCGCAACCCGATCGACATGATCGGCGTCAGGCTCGAGGCCGAGGTCCACATCGTCACGGGATCGGTCACGACAGCGCAGAACCTCGTCCGCTGCGTGAACAGGGCCGGCTTCAGGGTCGAGCGCCTCATGCTGCAGAGCCTCGCCGCGGCGCGCGCCGTGCTGACCTCCGACGAGAAGGAGCTCGGCTGCCTCCTCGTGGACCTGGGCGGGGGAACGACCGACGTCCTCGTCTACTCGGAGGGCGCGCCCTACTTCTCGAGCGCGGTGCCCGTCGGCGGCGCCCAGGTCACGAACGACCTGTCGATCATGCTGAGCGTGCCCATGGACGCGGCCGAGCGCCTGAAGCGCGAGTCGGCCTCGGCCTGGGTCGAGTCCGTCGATCCCGACGAGACGATCGTCGTCCCGGGCGTCGGCGGCAGGCCCCCGGCCGAGGCTCCCAGGCGGAGGCTCTGCTCGATCGTGCAGCCCCGCATGGAGGAGATCTTCCGCATGGCTCGCGAGAAGGTCGAGAAGATGGGGCATTGGCGGCATATCAAGGGCGGCGTCGTCCTCACGGGCGGCGGGGCCCTCATGCAGGGAGCGGCGGAGCTCGCGCAGGACATCTTCCAGATGCCCGTACGCGTCGGCAATCCGATCACGTTAGGCGGCCTTGTCGAGGAGTACAGGAGTCCCCTCTACGCGACCGCGGTCGGGCTCGTGCTCCTGGGCGCCGAGGAATCGACGCCCGAGGAGCGACAGGGGCCGAGGCCGGGACCGAGGGCCTCCGAGAGGCCGGGCAAGGGGAAGCCCGCCTCGGACGGAGGCCGCCTCGGGCGCATCGTCGACTGGATCAAGAACGGATTCTTCTGAGAATAGACTGAACGATTCGCGGGAAGGCTGGGAGGCATCATGAATATCGAAGTAGTCGAGGACACCGGTACGGGACCGACCACGATCAAGGTGATCGGCGCGGGAGGCGGAGGCTCGAACGCGGTCAACCGCATGATCGCCGCGGGGCTGCGGAACGTCCAGTTCATCGTCGCGAACACGGACATCCAGGCCTTGAACCTCTCTCGCGCCGAAGTCCGGCTCGGCCTCGGCGCGAAGGTGACGCACGGCCTCGGCGCGGGCGGCAAGCCCGAGATAGGAGAGAAGGCGGCGCTCGAGGACCGCGAGGCGATCGCCCAGGCCCTCCGCGGCGCGGACATGGTCTTCGTCACGGCCGGCATGGGCGGCGGGACGGGCACGGGCTCGGCCCCCGTCATCGCGCAGGTGGCCCGCGACCTGGGCGCCCTCACCGTCGGCGTCGTCACGAAGCCCTTCGAATTCGAGGGCAAGGTGAAGGCCCGCCTCGCGGCCGAGGGCATCGAGAAGCTCAGGCAGGCCGTCGACACCCTCATCGTGATACCGAACCAGCACCTTCTCAAGGTCGTCGAGCGCCGCACCCCGATCCGCGAGGCCTTCCTCCTCGCCGACGACGTGCTGCGCCAGGGCGTGCAGGGGATATCGGACCTCATCACGGTGCCGGGGGAGATCAACATCGACTTCGCCGACGTCCGGACCGTGATGCAGGGACAGGGCGACGCGATCATGGGCGTCGGCTCGGCCTCGGGCGACAACCGCGCCGTCGAGGCCGCGCAGCGCGCCGTGTCGAATCCCCTCATCGAGGACTCCCGCATCGAGGGCGCGAAGAGCATCCTCGTCAACGTCTCGGGCGGCGACGACCTCGCCCTGACCGAGTACGAGGAGATCGTCAGGCTCATAACCGACAGCGCGGACGAGGACGCCCTCGTCATCCCGGGCATCGTGTACGACTCGTCGCTCGGCGACGAGGTCCGCGTGACCGTCATCGCCACCGGCTTCGAGCGCAGGCCGAGGCAGGAGGAGAAGGCCAGGGAAGAGCCGGCTCCGGCTCGCCGCGGGCTCGAGAACTACCTCTCCTCCGAGGAGTGGAGGCGCATCACCGAGGCCCCGGCCCCCTCGCGCGGGAAGCAGTACCTCTTGAGCCGCAACGACGACGAGGACGAGCTCGACATCCCGACCGTGCTCCGCGAGCCCAGGTTCGGGACCGAACGCCGTCCTGGCTCGTCCTTCCAGTTCGCCGGCGAGAAGAGTGAAGCATGAGCCCTGAAGGGCTCCTCGACGCGTACCGGGCCTACCTCCTCGCCGCCCGTCGACGGTCGCCCCTGACCGCGGAGGTCTACCTGCGCGAGGCCGCCCTGCTTTCGCGGTACCTCGCCGAGCGCGACTCCTCGCCCGAGGAAGCCGCGAGCGCGGACATCCTCGGGTATCTCGTGTGGCGCCAGACCGGCGGCACCGCGAAGACGGCCGCCCGTGCGGTCGCCTCCGCGGGCACGCCGCTGTCCCGTAAAACGATGGCTCGCGTCGTGTCCAGCGTGCACGCCTTCTGCAAGTTCATGAGGCTCGAAGGCATCCGCCCGGACGACCCGAGCGAGCTCATCGAGACGCCGAAGCAGGAGCGCTCGCTCCCCTCGGTGCTCGCGCCCGAGGAGGTCGACCGCTTCCTCGCCTCGATCGACCCGGGCACGCCGCGGGGCCTCCGCGACCGCGCGCTCTTCGAGCTGATCTACTCCTGCGGCCTGCGCATATCCGAGGCGGCCTCGCTTACTTTCGATCAGCTCTACCTGCGCGAGCGGGTGATCCGCGTCGTCGGGAAGCGCAGGAAGGAGAGGCTCGTGCCCTTCGGCGAGGAGGCCGCGCTCTGGCTCTCGCGCTACCTGGAGGAAGGGAGGCCGGCGCTCGAGAAGGCGCGGACCGACCGCGTGTTCCTGAACCAGGCGGGCCGCGGCATCTCGCGCAAGGGCATCTGGAAGCGATTCGACGGCCTGCGCGACGCGTCGGGCGTCGAGGCGAAGGTCCATACCTTCAGGCACAGCTTCGCGACGCACCTCCTCGCGGGAGGCGCGGACCTCAGGACCGTGCAGGAGCTCCTCGGGCACTCGGACATCTCGACGACTCAGATCTATACGCATATCGAGCCGGAGAGCCTGCAGGATTACCATCGTGATTACTTCCCGAGGAAATAGGGAATCCAAGGCCGCAAGCGAGCCGAGGAGCCGGCGGCGTATGAAGGGGGGAGGGACTATGAATACTGCCATATCCAAGCGCTACATCCTCGCCCTTGCCATACAAAGGGCCCCCCATCTCCGCTCGGACGAGAAGCTGCTCCTTTGGGATCTCATTGACGACGAGCGCTCGCTCTCGCTACTTTCTCACCGCGGGCTCGAGGAGTCGATCGGCCGATCCCTGAACGGAAGGCCCTGGCGGCCACAGGATCTCGTGGCCCTCGCCCTCGAGGACGCGGACTACCTCGAGCGCTCGGGCAGCGGATACCTGCACTCCGACGATCCGCGCTATCCCGCCGCGCTCCGGGAGACCGCTCGGCCGCCCTTCGGGCTGTTCTTCCGCGGGAAGGCCCTCGACGGGGAGGCTCCGGCGGTGGCCGTGGTCGGCACTCGCTGCCCGACCGGGAAGGGACTTTCGACGGCCGTCCTCGTCGCGAGCGGACTCGCGCGCGGGGGAGTGACGGTCGTATCGGGGCTCGCTCGGGGCATCGACGCCGCGGCTCATCGCGGCGCCCTCGCCGCGAGAGGAGCGACCGGCGCGCGCGGCGCCGTCGGCGCTACCTGCGCTGTCGGCGCTACTTGCGCCGTACTGCCCTGCGGGATAGATCGGATCTACCCGCCGGCCAACCGCGACCTCGCCTCCGCTATACTCGAGGGAGACGGGCTCCTGGTGTCCGAGTACCCGCCCGGAGACGACCTTCGGACGTACCGGTTCCCGGAGCGGAACAGGATCATAGCCGGCATGGCGCGTTCCTGCGTCGTGATCGAGGCGCCGGCGAAGTCCGGCGCGCTGATCACCGCCGACCACGCCCTCGACGAGGGGCGCGACGTCTGGGTCGCCCGCGCCTGCCTCGGCGGCGCGCGCGGCGCCGGCATCGACAAGCTCGCGATGGAGGGCGCAGGCCTATTGGACTCCGCGACGGACATACTCGCGGACTTCGCCAATAATGGCTTCACCGCTATCGACGGGGCGGCTCGCGAAAAAGGCGCGAATCGCGAGGCGAACGAGCGCGCGGACCCGGCGAAGGGCCGTGTAGCGGCGGAAAATTCGGAAGGAAGGCGGCTAGCCGCCCTCCTCGGCGAGGAACTAGAGTCCTGAGGCCGAGGCGGGACGAGGCTGCGACAGGATAGGAGATGCCCGGAATGGGAGAGACCAAGAAGGCCGGTGACGGGAGCGCGGCGGCGGTAGTCGCGAAGGGAAAGGCGAAGCCGGCCACGAAGGCGAAGCCGACGGCGAAGGCCAAGAGCTCCGCGCGTGCGAAGCCCGCGGCGCACAAGGGGACCCTCGTCATCGTCGAGTCGCCCGCGAAGGCGAAGACCATCGAGAAGTACCTCGGCTCGAAGTACACCGTCCTGGCCTCGATGGGGCACCTCATCGACCTGCCCAAGTCGCGCGTCGGCATCAACGTCGACGGCGACTTCGAGCCCGAGTACCTGACCATCCGCGGCAAGGCCAAGCTTCTCAAGGAGCTGCAGAAGGCGGCCAAGAAGTCGAGCATGGTCCTGCTCGCGTCTGATAACGACCGCGAGGGAGAGGCGATCGCCTGCCATATCCAGAACGCGATCAGGGGCAAGGACGCCGAGCTGCCCATCGAGCGCATCGTGTTCAACGAGATCACGCCGCAGGCGATACGCGACGCCGTGAAGGCGCCCCGGGACATCGACGAGACGAAGGTGAACGCCCAGAAGGCGCGCCGCGTGCTCGACCGCCTCGTCGGCTACAACCTCTCGCCCCTGCTCTGGAAGAAGGTCAAGAACGGCCTCTCCGCGGGGCGGGTCCAGTCGGTCGCGCTCCGTCTCATCTGCGACCGCGAGCGGGACGTCGAGTCCTTCATCCCCGAGGAGTACTGGAGCGTCGAGGCCGACTTCCGCAAGGGCCGCGGCGCCTTCTCGGGCGAGCTCTCCCTGTTCCGAGGCGAGAGGCCCGAGCTCCGCGACGAGGCCTCGGCCCTGGCGATCGTGAAGGCGATCGAGGGCAAGGGCGCGGCGGTCGGCGAGGTGCGGGAGAGCGAGAAGACCGTCCGGCCCAAGCCGCCCTTCACTACCTCGAAGCTTCAGCAGACCGCGGCGAACCGCCTCGGCTTCACCAGCAAGAAGACGATGCAGATAGCCCAGCAGCTCTACGAGGGCGTCAACGTCGGCTCGACCCGCATCGGCCTCATTACCTACATGCGCACGGACTCGACGCGCATCTCCGAGACGGCCATCGCCGAGGCGCGGGCCTACATCTCGGAGAAGTACCCGGCCGAGCTGCCTCCATCGCCGGCGACCTACGCGGCCGAGGGCAAGGCCCAGGACGCCCACGAGGCCATCCGCCCGACGATCGTGGCCTACGCTCCCGACTCGCTCAAGGAGCACCTGTCGAAGGACCAGCTCAAGCTCTACGCCCTCATCTGGGAGCGCTTCGTCGCCTGCCAGATGACGAGCGCGAAGGTCCGCTCGACGAGCGCGGACATCGCGATGGGCGACGCCGTCTTCAGGGTCTCGTCCTCGCGCGTCGTCGAGCAGGGCTTCTACAAGGTCGTCAAGCTCGGCGCCGCCAAGGAGGACAAAACCGAGGGCGGGGCGCCCGAGCTCAGGACCGGCGAGGAGCTGAAGGTCGAGGGCCTGAGGCCCGAGCAGCACTTCACTCAGGGCCCCTCGCGCTTCACGGACGCCTCCATCATCAAGGCGCTGGAGGAGCAGGGCATCGGCCGGCCCTCGACCTACGCCCCCATCATCTCGGTCCTCCTCGAGCGCTACTACGTGACGAGGGAGAGCCGCCAGCTCGTGCCCACGACGCTGGGGCGGATGATCAGCGAGATCCTCGTCGAGTCCTTCTCCGACGTCGTCAACGTCGGCTTCACCGCGGGCATGGAGGCGAGGCTCGACGAGGTCGAGGAAGAGAGGGCCGACTGGGTCGGCATGATCCGCGAATTCTGGGGCCCCTTCAAGGGCAAGGTGGACGAGGTCATGGGCAGCCTCCAGTCCTACCGCGGGACGCTCGACGAGCCGACCGACCAGGTCTGCGAGAAGTGCGGCAAGCCCATGGTGAAGAAGCTCGGCCGCTTCGGCTTCTTCCTCGCCTGCACGGGCTTCCCCGAGTGCAGGAACACGAAGTCGATCCCGCTCGCGAAGTGCCCGAAGTGCGGGGGCGACATCGTCGCCCGGCGCAGGGCCAAGGGCAAGGGCCGAGAATTCTACGGCTGCTCCCGCTACCCCGACTGCGACTTCATCACCTACAGCAAGCCGACGGAGTCCAGCTGCCCCAAGTGCGGCTGGTTCCTCGTCGAGAAGTACGACAAGAAGACGGGGCCGCACAAGGCCTGCATCAATCCCGCCTGCGGCTACCTGCACATCCACGGAGAGGAAGAGGGGCATGGACAGGAAGCTTGAGGAGTACATCGCCTACCTCGGCTCCGTCCGGGGGCTCTCCGCGCGCACGCTCTCCTCGTACCGAGAGGACCTCGAACGCTTCGAGGCCTTCCTGTCGGCCAGGCCGACCGAGGACGGCGGGACGGCGCCGAGCGGCATCGCCCTGGACGGCGCTTCGCCGAGGGACGTGCGCTCCTTCGCGGCTACCCTCGTCGCCGAGGGGAAGGCGGGCTCCAGCGTGAACCGTGCCCTCTCCGCGGTCAGGGGCTTCTACCGCTACCGCGTCCGCTTCGGCGGCCTCGCCGCCGATCCTTCCCGGGACGTCGAGGGCCTGCCCTCGCGCCGGCCTCTCCCGCGCTTCCTCTTCGAGGAGGAGGCCGCTGCCTTCGTCTCGCTACCCAAGGGAGACGACTTCGGCGCCGCGAGGGACAGCGCCGTGCTCGAGTTCCTCTACAGCACGGGCTGCCGCGTCGGCGAGGCCGCGGGCGTCACGCTCGACCGACTCGACCTCGAGGGCGGCACCGCGCGCGTCATGGGCAAGGGCTCGAAGGAGCGCGTGGTCTTCCTCGCGCCGCCCGCGCGCGCCGCCCTCGCGGCCTACCTGCCGCACCGGGCCGCGCGCGTCAGGCGCCTCGCCGAGCATCCGCCCAAGGGCGGCTCGGTGAAGGAGTACCTCTTCGTGAACGCCCGCGGCGGCCGGCTCACTGAGCGGGGCATCGAGTGGATAGTCGAGGGCTACGCCGCCCGCTCGCGCTCGACGCGCAAGGTCACGCCGCACTCGTTCAGGCACAGCTTCGCGACCCACCTCGTCGGGCGCGGGGCCGACATACGGGCCGTGCAGGAGCTGCTCGGCCACGCGAGCGTCTCGACCACGCAGGTCTACGCCCACGTCGATATGGAGAGGCTCAGGAAGGTGTACGAGCAGGCCCACCCTCATGGCGCGAACGCCATGAGGCCCCACGGCGGGAAGGGCGCGGGCGTAGCGAGAAGGGGAGAGTAGGAAGCCATGGGCGATTCGAGGATCAGATCGACGACCGTCATCGCGGTCCGTCGCGGGGGCAAGGTAGCGATGGCCGGAGACGGCCAGGTGACGATGGGCGAAACCGTCATGAAGAGCAACGCCCGCAAGGTGCGGGTAATGTTCGACGGCAAGGTGCTCACGGGCTTCGCCGGCGCGACCGCCGACGCGTTCGCGCTCTTCGAGCTCTTCGAGGGCAAGCTAAAAGAGTACCAGGGCGACCTCGAGCGGGCCGCCGTCGAGCTCGCCAAGGCCTGGAGGATGGAGAAGGCCCTGCGCAACCTCAACGCCCTCCTCCTCGTCGCCGACGCGCAGAAGACGCTCCTCCTGTCCGGCACGGGCGACGTCATAGAGCCGGCCGAGGACGTGATCGCGATCGGCTCGGGCGGGAACTTCGCCTACGCGGCCGCGCTCGCCTACCTCGACTCCTCGGAGCTCTCGGCGCGGGATATAGCCGAGCGCAGTCTCAAGATCGCCTCCGGCATCTGCATCTACACGAACAGCAGCATCACCGTGGAGGAGCTTTAATGGCCGGCGACCTAATTTCCGCGGAACTCAAGGACGACTTCTCCACGATGACCCCGCGCAGGATCGTCGAGGAGCTCGACCGCTACATCGTCGGCCAGGAGAAGGCCAAGCGGGCCGTCGCGATAGCCCTCCGCAACAGGATGCGCCGGCAGCGCCTCCCCGAGGACATCCGCGACGAGATCGCGCCGAAGAACATCCTCATGATCGGCCCGACGGGCGTCGGCAAGACCGAGATCGCCCGGCGACTCGCCAAGCTCTGCGGCGCCCCCTTCATCAAGGTCGAGGCCACGAAGTACACGGAGGTCGGCTACGTCGGCCGCGACGTCGAGTCGATGATCCGCGATCTCATGGCGGCCGGCCTCTCGGTGGTCAAGACCGAGATGCAGGCCGGGGTCAAGGAGGAGGCCGAGCGGCGCGCCGAGGAGCGTATCCTCGACATCCTCCTGCCCGGCATCAAGAAGGCGGACGAGCCGATCGGCCCGACTCAGGCCACCCTCGTCTCGCCGGATTCCTCCGCGGACAGCCGCGAGAAATTCCGCGCGCTCCTGCGCGCCGGGAAGCTCGACTCGCGCGAAGTGGAGATCTCGGTGCAGGGCGGCGGGCCCGCGATCGAGATTTTCTCGGGTAACCAGATGGAGGAGATGGAGGTCGCGCTGGGCGGCCTCTCGGGCCTCTTCGGCGGCAAGCGCAAGAAGAAGGCCGTCTCAGTGGCCGAGGCGCGGCGCGCCCTCGCGGCCGAGGAGCTGGACAAGCTCGTCGATCCCGACCGCGCCTCCGAGGAGGCGCGTCGCCGCGTCCAGGAGACGGGGATCGTCTTCATCGACGAGATCGACAAGATCGCCAACCGCGAGGGCCGCTCCTCGGGCGGCGTCGACGTCTCGCGCGAGGGCGTGCAGCGGGACATCCTGCCCATTGTCGAGGGCTCGACGGTCAACACCAAGTGGGGGCCGATCGACACGACGCACATCCTCTTCATAGCGGCGGGGGCCTTCAACGTGGCAAAGCCCCAGGACCTCATACCGGAGCTCCAGGGACGGTTCCCGATACGCGTCGAGCTCGAGGCGCTCTCGGGCAAGGACTTCGAGCGCATCCTCACCGAGCCCAAGAACGCCCTGACCAAGCAGTACGCGCAACTTTTGTCGGCGGAGGGCGTCGAGCTCGAGTTCGTCCCGGAGGCGATAGCGCGCATCGCGGAAATAGCGGCGGCCGCGAACGCCCGGACCGAGAACATCGGGGCCCGGAGGCTCACGACGGTCATGGAGCGGCTCCTCGAGGAGCTTTCCTTCGAGGCCCCCTCGATGGCCGGAGTCAAGGTCCTCGTGGACACGGCCTACGTCGACTCGCGGTTCAAGGACTTCGCCGAGCGGCAGGACCTGAGCAGGTACATACTATGATCGCGCCGCGGCGGAAAGGCGCCGCGGTTGACAGAATAGGCTAAGGCGAGAGCCCGCCATGTCCGATAGGTGAGGAGAGGGAGAGGAACATATGTTCGAGAACGGATCCTTCGGGAAGACGGTAGACCTCCTCCACCGCGCCATGGACGTGACCACGCTCCGCCGGCAGGTGATCGCGGACAACATCGCGAATTCGGGGGTGCCCAACTTCAAACGCTCCACGGTCAACTTCGAGTCCTCGCTCAAAAAGGCCCTCGAGTCCGAGGAGGTAGAGCCGGTCCTGCCCATGGCGACGACCGACCCCCGCCACATCGGCAGCTGGCAGAGCGTGGACTGGCGGAGCGTGGAGCCCCGGCGCGTCCTGGACTACCTTACGACCTCCAAGTCGAACGGCAACAACGTGGACGCCGAGCAGGAGATGATGGACTCGCTCTCCAACCAGCTCCTGTATACCCTGCAGTCGCAGGCCATCAACTTCGAGTTCAACCAGGTCAACCTGGTCCTGCGGTAGGAGGCTAGGCGATGGGACTTCTGACTTCGATCAATATCGCCGCCACCGGGATGGCGGCCGAGAGGCTCCGCTCCGACGTCATCGCGGACAACATCGCCAACTCGAGCACGACGAGGACTACGGAGGGCGGCCCCTTCCGCCGCAGCCGCGTCATCCTGAGGCCGATAACGCAAGAGACCTACTTCAGGACGCCCTTCCTGCCGCAGGGCCTCGACAACGGGGCGGGCCGCGGCGTGCGCGTCTCCGAGGTCCAGAAGGACTCCTCGCCGTCGCGCCTGGTCTACGACCCGACGCACGCGGACGCGATCAAGACGGGGCCCAACGCCGGCTATGTCGAGATGCCCAACGTCAACATCGTCACGGAGATGGTCGACCTCATCGCGGCCTCGAGGGCCTACGAGGCCAACTCCGCCATGGCGAACGGCTCGAAGGCCATGTTCATGAAGGCCCTCGAGATCGGGAGGTAGTGAATGGCCGCAGGAATCGGATCGCTGAGCTCCTCGCTCTCGCCGAGCGTCGCGACTCGCCTCTCCGAGCTCGTCCGCACGGACGCCTCGCATTACTCGGCCGACGGCTCAGGCGGCCTCCTGGAAGGCCTCTCCTCGGCGGACTTCTCGGTCGCCGGCCTCGCCGCCGGCAAGTCCGGCTCGACGGACGGCTCGAGCTTCGAGCAGGCCCTGCTCAAGGCCCTGGACGGCGTCTCCGCCTCCCAGGCCAAGAGCGACGACATACTGACGAAGATGGTCGTCGATCCCGACTCGGTCGACGTGCAGGACGTAACGATCGCCATGGCCGAGGCGAATATGTCGCTCAACCTGGCGAAGACCATTCTGTCGCGGGTCGTGACCGCGTGGAAGGACGTGATCAACACGAGATAGGCGACGGCGTCCCGGGCCGAGCCGGCCGCCTCATTGGGGAATGAGGTCGCCGCGAAAGGCCTGGCCCGGGATCGCGCCGCTTCGATAGCGGGCTTATAGGCCCGCGCTGGGGGGGGAGATGAACGAGTTCTTCAAGAAGCTTCTCGAGCAGGCCAAGGCCCTGTGGGCCAAGTGGACCCTGACGCAGAAGCTGATCCTTTTCGGCGTAGTCGCGGCCGTGATCGTCGCCATCGTGATACTCGTCACGGTCTCGGCCTCGCCCACGATGGTCAAGCTGCTCGGCACCCCCATCAAGAGCGAGGACGAGCTCCGGCTCATCACCAACAAGCTCGATACCGAGGGCATCCCCTACACGATCGGCGAGTCCAACCAGGTCTACGTCAAGGACCAGAAGACCGCCCTGCGCGCGAAGGGCATCCTTATTCGCGAGGACCTTATCCCCAAGGGGACCGACCCCTGGGCGATCTTCGACGTGCAGAAGTGGACCACGACCGACTTCGAGCGGAACGTGAACCTTCGCCGCGCGATCATAGGGCAGGTGACCCAGCAGATCGAGGCCCTCGACGACGTCGACAAGGCGAGCGTCACCATCGTCATGCCCGAGAGGGAGCTCTTCCAGCAGGACCAGAAGCCCGTGACCGCCAGCGTGATCCTGTTCCCGAAGGTGGGCTCCGACCTCTCGACGAATAGGAAGAAGGTCGAGGGCGTACAGAAGATCCTCAAGTTCGCCGTCGAGGGTCTCTCCGACGAGAACATCGTCATCACCGACCAGAACGGCATCGTGCTGAACGACTTCGCGAACCTCGCGGACTTCGACCGCCTCCAGCAGACGAAGAGCGAGCAGAAGCTCATCCAGGAGCTCGAAGGACAGTATCGGGCCAAGATGCTCAAGGCCCTCCAGCAGATCTACACCGCGGACCGCGTGCGCGATCTCAACATCAAGATCGACATGGACATGTCGAAGAAGAACGTCAAGACCGAGGAGTTCTTCCCCTTCACCCTGAAGCCGCGAACGCCCGGCTCGCCCTACGACGATTCCTCCATCTTCCCCTCGGTCACGAGGTCGAAGACCGAGACCACGACCGAGTGGCAGGGCACGGGCTTCAATCCCGAGGGCCCCGCCGGGACCGAGGGGCAGACCGCGCCGGCCTACAAGGACCTGCAGAACACGCAGGGCAAGATGCTGCAGAAGTCCGTGGTCCAGAACGAGGAAGTCAACAAGCGCAGCACGGACGAGGTCTCCTCGCCCACCATCCAGCGCATAACGTCCTCCGTCAACATCGACGGCATATGGAAGTGGAAGTACGACGAGAAGGGCAAGCTCAAGATGACGCCGCAGGGCGGGGTCGACCGCGAGTACGTCCCCCTGACCGGCGACGAGCTAAAGCAGGCGCAGGCCCTCATCCAGGACGCGATCGGCTACGACAAGGACAGGGGCGACTCCGTCACCGTCCAGAACATCGCCTTCGACCGGTCGGCGCAGTTCAAGCTCGAGGACTCGGACTACCTCAGGCGCGTGCAGGTCAACCAGATCATCCTCTACTCCCTCGTCGGCCTCGCGGTCCTCATGCTCGTCTTCATCATCGTGCGCGTCGTGTCGCGCGAGCTCGAGCGCCGCAGGAGGATCGCCGAGGAGAAGCGCGCGATCGAGCAGAGCATGCTCCGGGAGAACGCGATCAGGCAGGCGGAGGAGCAGAACATCGAGGTCTCCATGTCGGTCGAGGAGCGCAAGCGCCTCGAGCTCCAGGAGCACGCGATCAACATGGCGAAGGAGCACCCGGAGGACGTCGCGCAGCTCATCCGCACCTGGCTGCGGGAGGAATAGCAGATGGCCCAGAAGGCTCCCGCGCGGCCGGCGAAGAGCGCGGCGCCCGTCCGCGGCGGCGCGATCGAGGAGCACGACGAGGCGCCGGCCCGCAAGGCCAGGGGCGTGAAGGACATGTCCGGCCGCCAGAAGGCGGCGGTCTTCCTCGTCAGCCTCGGGTCGGACATCTCCTCGGAGATCTTCAAGCACCTGCGCGAGGACGAGATCGAGACCCTGACCTTCGAGATCGCCCGCCTCGAGACCGTCGAG
>Ga0153915_10000298_pt1 | contig 45074 bp, 34 predicted proteins | sample Opewatmetagenome_2_FD_107003 | JGI IMG/M metagenome (GOLD analysis project Ga0153915, IMG submission 107003) | Freshwater wetland microbial communities from Ohio, USA - Open water 3 Core 3 Depth 3 metaG | ecosystem: Environmental > Aquatic > Freshwater > Wetlands | place: USA: Ohio, Lake Erie...
GTTCTGCCGCAGCGCATCAACACGTCCCTGCTCAGGGTGCTCAAGAGGTACCATCCACTGTGGATGAGCATCCACTTCACCCATCCGGAGGAGCTCACCCCGGAAACGCGGGAGGCGTGCAACCGCCTGGCGGACGCCGGCATCCCCCTGGGAAGCCAGACCGTCCTCATGTCAGGGATCAACGACTCGGTGGACACGATGAAGAACCTCGTGCACGGCCTGTTGAAGGTCCGCGTGAAGCCGTACTACCTCTACCAGTGCGACCCTATCGTCGGCTCCTCGCACTTCCGCACGCCCGTGTCCAAGGGCATCGAGATCATCCAGGGCCTGCGCGGCCACACCACGGGATACGCGGTCCCGTCCTACGTGATCGACGCGCCCCAGGGCGGAGGCAAGATTCCCCTGCTGCCGGAGTACGTGGCCGGCCGGGACGGGGATGACCTGATCCTCCGCAACTATCAGGGCCTGTATTACCGGTATCCGGATCCGGGCGGTTCCGTCGGCTGCAACCGTGCGGTCCCGCAGTCCGTGGAATCCGGGAACTGACATCCGTCCGCGACGTTCCTCGGCGGGCTCCATGCCCGTCGAGGTTTTTTTTTAGACGGGCATCCGCCATGAAGACCGCCATCCTGTTCGCCAAACCCCAACCAGACGCCCCGGCCGACGAGGCGGACACGCTCCACGAAGTCGCCGTGGTGCGCCGCGCGCTGGAGGAGATCGGCTCCGCGGTGACCGAGGTTCCCCTGGGACTGGACCTGGAAGAGGCGGCCGGAGCCCTCGCACGCCTCGCCCCGGACGTCGCCTTCAACCTCGTGGAGTCCGTGGAGGGGCGCGGCCGCCTCATCCACCTGGGGCCGTCCCTCCTGGAGCACCTCGGCATCCCCTATACGGGGGCGCCCCTCGACGCCATTTTTCTCACGTCGAACAAGCTCACGGCCAAGAGGCTGATGGCGGCGGAGGGCATCCCGACCCCGCCCTGGAACCTGGTGGAGTCCGCCGCGGACGCCCCCGGGGGCACGCCGTCCTTTCCCGGGCCGTACATCGTGAAATCGGTCTGGGAGCACGCGTCCATCGGCCTGGACGACGGGTCCGTGGCGGACGACGGCGCGGCGTTGGCCGCCGAGGCGGCCCGAAGGCCCGCGGAGTCCTTCCCTCTGTTCGTGGAACGCTTCATCGACGGCCGGGAGTTCAACATCGCCCTGCTCGGAGGAACCGGTTCCGCGGAACCGGAGGTCCTTCCCCATGCGGAGATCCTATTCCAGGGCTTTCCGGAGGGGAAGCCGAAGATCGTCGGATACAGGGCCAAGTGGGAGGACGACTCCTTCGAGTCGCGGAACACGGTCCGCAGCCTGGATTTCCCGGCCGGGGACGCCGCGCTGCTCGACGCGCTTTCCGCCTGGAGCCTGCGCTGCTGGCGCCTCTTCGGCCTGCGCGGCTACGCGCGCGTCGACTTCCGGGTGGACCGCGCGGGCAGGCCCTGGGTTCTCGAGGTGAACGCGAATCCCTGCATCTCCCCGGACGCCGGCTTCATGGCGGCGGCGGGGAGGCGGGGCATGGATACGGCACGGGTGGTCCGCCGCATCGTGGCGGACATACGGGGAAGGAAGGCATAGGTATGGGCTTCGATCGCAATGAGGTCCGCATCCGGGAGGATGTGCGCAAGGAAGACGCTGCCGCGGTCCGCAGGATCACGGAGTCCAGCGGCTTTTTCTATCCGGAAGAGATCGACACGGCGGTGGAACTGGTGGAGGAGCGCCTGGCCAAGGGGATCGGGAGCGGCTACCACTTCCTCTTCGCGGAGGAAGACGGCAGGACGATCGGCTACGCCTGCTTCGGGCCCATCGCGTGCACCAAGTCCAGCTGGGACTTCTTCTGGCTGGCCGTGGACGAGATGCGCCGCGGAAGCGGCCTGGGCACGCGCCTCGTGGAGATGGTGGAGGACAAGATCCGGGAACATGGCGGCACCCGCGTCTACATCGAAACCTCCTCGCGGCCGCTCTACGACCCCACGCGGGCCTTCTATCTGGCGCGCGGCTACAAGGAGGAGGGCCGCCTCACCGACTACTACGGCCCCGGGGACTCCAAGGTGGATTACGTGAAGGTGCTGTAGGCGGGCCGGGCTCCCTCCCCGGCCGCGCGCCTCATTGCACCTGCAGCGGGGTGGTCGACTCCGATACCGTCCATCCGAACCTGTCGCTCTCATTGAGCCCGGTCCCCCAAACGGTGCCGTCCGTCTTGAGGATTAAGGATCCTGTGGACGTCGTCGATGCGGCACGCACGCCGCTCAGAACCTGCACGGGGCTCGCCTTGTCCTCGTAGGTTCCGTCGCCCAATTGACCGTGGTCGTTCCTTCCCGTGGCCCAGAGAGTCCCGTCGGTCTTCAGGATCATCGTATCGTTTGTACCTGCGTACACGGCGGAGACGCCGCTCATGACCTGTGCGGGACTCGTCCTGTCGGTTGTCGTTCCGTCGCCCAACTGGCCGTATTCGTTGGATCCGGTGGCCCAGAGCGTGCCGTCGGTCTTCAGGATCATCGTATGCAAATAGCCCGCGGAAACGGACGCGACGCTGCTCAGGACCTGCACGGGGCTCGTTTTGATTACGAGGGTGCCGTCGCCCAGCTGACCATAGCCGTTGGATCCGGAGGCCCAGAGCGTGCCGTCGGTCTTCAGGATCATCGTATGCAAATAGCCCGCGGAAACGGATGCTGCGCCGCTCATGACCTGCACGGGACTGGTCCTGTCGGTTGTCGTACCGTCGCCCAGTTGACCGCTGCCGTTGTACCCGGTGGCCCAGAGAGTCCCGTCGGTTTTCAGGATCATCGTATGGAAGCTGCCGGCCGAAACGCATGCGACGCCGTCCGAAACCTGGGTGAGCGTGGAGGCAGCTGTCTTCGTCCCGTTCCCGAGCTGGCCGTAGTCATTCTCCCCATAGGCCCAGAGCGTGCCGTCCGATTTCACGACAACCAGGTACGAGGTATAAGGGGAAACGGATATCGAGGACACTCCGGAGACCACTTGGCTGGAATAGGAATTCTTGTATCCGCACATGACATGGTTGGACGTGACAATGATGGAATCGCCGGTGCATAGACCAACGGCAATGGCGTCGTTCAGTTCCCTCGAGAACGAGATGGAATACGCCTTGCCGTTACTCACGGATGCGGTGGATTGCGGTAGACAGACCATGGTGGACATTCCGTAACCTTCCGCGGAGTACTGTGCGGAAAAGAAGAACCCGGTGTACGTGACGGTCAGGCTCTGGTTGGTCCGGTACACGGAGAAGGGCAGCGCGGCGGAGATCTCGGTTCCGTCGATCGTGCACTCCACGTCCTCGGTCAGCAGGGGGTTGTCCGCTGCCTTGAGGATGAAGGACACGATGGTGCCGCTGTTCTCACCATTCAAAGGATCCATGGAATTCCACGCGCCGAAAATGTTCCAGGGGCTCGAGCATGAGGAAAGGAGGATCACGCAGGCCAATGCCGCAGGGACGCATTGTACGGTCTTCATGACGATCCTCCCGATCCCGTCTCCCGGCTCCTGAGGTCCTCCAGACGGGACCGGGCCTCGGTATACTCCCTTTCGAGCCTCGGGATCTCCGGGACCTCGATCAAGCCGATGAGGGAGCCGGCACCCATGAGAAGGGCATCGATGGCGCCGATGACCGTCGCGACGCTGCATCCGGTGACGATGCTGCGGGATGAGGAGGCGGCCATGCCCTGCACGGTCGTGATGGCAGCGTACTCCTGGTAGGCGATGCTGCCCCAGACGAACGCTCCCACCGCCATGGCCGCGCTGATCCCGCAGCCGACCAGGGAGCCGGTCCCGATGTCCTTGAACAGCTTCTGCCTGCCTACGGCTTCCCTGTAGTCCCTTCCCGCCTTGTCCTGGACCGCCGCCGCCTCGGTGATCTGGTGGGCCAGCGAGTAGCCGACGAGCGGAAGGCGGACCTCCACGAGGCTTCCTCCTTCCACGGTGAACGGCTGGATGCAGGCCTCCTTGCTGTCGTCGGTCCTGCGGGCGACGGCGATCCACCTTCCCGGCTTCACCGCGACCTGCGTGCCCTTCATCTCGATGGGCTGATCCGCGAAGCGGCTCTCCTCGGAAAGCCCGGCAAGGCCCATGGCTTCCGGGGGGGCGCCATCGGCGAGCCGCCGGATCCTCACCACGAGGTTCCCGTCCTGGCCCGCGTCCTGCACGACGTTGACGAATCCCGCCTTGAGCGCACCCGGGGCTGCCTGGGATGCAGCAGCCGGGGCCGGGCCCTCGCGGGCCGTGAGTCGCAGGCTGACGGGGACCTCCCCCGTTCCAGGGACCTGGATGTCCGCGCGCCACGTCCCATAGGTTCCCCCGCCAGCAGCCACGGAGTGATGCCCTTCGGGATAGGGGCCGATGGACACGTTTTGCCGCGGACCGCCCGGCTTCACGGCCTGGATGCCGTCCACGGAAACCTGGACGCCCTCCGGGACGGAGTCCAGAAGCATCGTGGCCCCTGCGAACACGACCTCCGCGGTCGCGTCTTCCCGGATCTCCGCCCTCACGGTCATGGAGTCCTGCCAGGAATCGTGGGACACCTGGAAGGAGCGGACGCCCGCGCGCAGGCCACGGACCTCCAGCTTTCCGTCCTTCACGACGCCCGCATCGCGGCCTCCGGCGCTCACCCGGGAGCCGTCCGGGAACCCGAGGAATGCGGCGTCGCCAAGGGCTTCCGGTACGTAGCTGAAGGAGACGACGGAGGCCGTGCCTTCGAGGACCGCCACCCTGCGTTCCTCCGCCTTGTCCCGGTACTGGAGCGTTATGAGATGGTCCCCGGCGGCCAGGCCCGCGAGGGTGAGGCTGGAACCTGCCGCCATGCGTCCCGCGGCCGTGCCGTCCACCAGCACGCTGGCCGCGCCCTCCGCGCGGACCACGATACTGCCTGGAACCGCAGGCTTGTAGCGGAAGGCCACGGCCAGGTCCTGGTCGGGAGCCAGGACCACCACCTGCTCCTCGCTGCGGTCCGCGTAGACCAGGCCGAGGCTGTGAGGTCCCGAGGGCACGCGTTCCAGCACCGCCTCCCTGCCTGCCTGGACCGCGGCCGCTTCCTTGCCGTCCAGCAACACCCGGGCGTCCGAGAGCGAGGAGACCCGGATGGTCCCGTACTGCGCCTTGAGGAACAGCACGAAGCTGGCGCCCGGCTCGTTTCCGGGAATCGTGCCGAGAAGCGGCTGCGTGACCGTGATGCCCCGGCGGATCCTGTCGTAGATCGTGTAGGGATCCAGGAGGGGGTCGTTGTTGCGCTCCAGCAGGTTCAGCAGCTGCGTCCCGAACTCGCTGCGGTCCGGCACCGTCTCCGAGGAGCCGGAGGTCAGGACCTGACGCGCGGTGAGCTGGAGGGCCTTGCGGAAGTAGGCTTCGTCCACCGTGGGAACGGCGCCCCGGCTCGAATCCAGGAAATCGCCGGAGAAGCACGCGTCGGCCATGACCAGGATCCGCTGGGCCTTGATCTGGGACAGCAGGTTGCGCAGCTGGCTGTTGGCGATCCATCCCCTCTGGTCGTACTGGTCCCTGGTGCCGTCCACGGCGATCCAGAATCCGGTCTGGGAACTGTCGAGGAAACCATGGCCCGCGTAGAAGAGGAGCACGGAATCGTTTTTTCCTACGCGCCTGGGCAGGTCGTCGGCCAGCAGCTTGCGTATGTTCGCCGCCGTGGCCTCCTCGTCGTAGAGCTCGAGGAACTCGTCGATGTAGTAGCGGCGTTCCAGAACCTCTCGGACCTGACGGGCTTCCTTCACCGCTCCCTTGAGTGCCGTCCACTCACGGTACCTGTCGATGCCGATGAGGACCGCATACTGCCTTCCGACATCGAAGTCCTGGCGGCCCACCACGGAGCGTGCCACCACCTGGATGCCGCGATCCTCCGCGTCCAGATGGAATCCGAGCATGCAAAAAAGGACTCCCATGTGCATGAGACTCGCCATGACACCGCGTGTCTTCTTCATGGTACTTCCCTCGATATTTTGGCGCTTTTTTATAATATAGCCTTCAGCAAATTGGAAATCAATATCGGAGCTGCCGGGCTCCATTGAAGAACCTCCCTGCCTGGGGTAGTATGTTTTTTCGCTTGGGAGGAAGCAGATGAAAAAGATCCGGCGCGTCCTGCTGCCGGCCGCCTTGGCGGCCATCGCGTTGCTTCTGGGCTCCTGCATGGGCGGTCCCGCACCCGCGGTCGCGCCCAAGTATACCGGGGGCGTCACGGACAAGGAGGCGTCTTCCGGCTCCTCCTCGACCGTCAGGGACGACTCCGGAGGCAAGGGCTCGGGCGCCCCGGACGGCTCGGTCGCCAAGGAACCGAAGGCCGAGGCGGCTCCCAAGGAATCGGCCGCCGCTTCGGACAGGGATTCCACGGCAAAGCCCGCCGCGGCCACCGCCCGGGGCGCCGAGGCGGGGAAGGCCAAATCCGACGACTTCATGCTCGAGGAGAAGCGGGCCCCGGAACCCAAGGCCGAGTCCATGGCGGCTTCCCCGGCCCCCAAGGCGATGGCGGCCGCGCCGACGGCTTCCGGCCTGCAGGCGGGATTCGCGGACGACAACAAGCAGTTCAACTACTTCGTGGGGTTCCTGGCGGAGTACGGAAGCCAGGCGCCGCACATCGAGATCCCCGTCCAGGAGCGCATCGTCGTCAATGTGCTCGACGAGCCGGGAAAGCCCGTGGCCAACGCCCTGGTGACCGTCGGTTCCTCCGCCGGAAGCCTGGCCTCCGGAAAGACGGCCGCGGACGGCAGCTTCCTCTTCTTCCCCTCGGAGTACGACGCGGCCGTCGCCTCCTATTCCGTGGCGGTCTCCGCCGCGGGACAGCGGAAGACCGTGACCGTGGAACGCGGCGGCAGGCGGGAAGTGGAAGTGAGGCTTTCCGGCCAGCGGCCCGCCTACCAGAACGTGCCCCTCGACATCCTTTTCATCCTCGACACCACGGGGAGCATGGGGGAGGAGATCCAGCGCCTGAAGACGACCATCGAGCTGATCAACCTCAACCTTTCCTCCCTTTCCTCCAAGCCCAGGGTCCGCTTCGGCATGGTGCTGTACAAGGACCGGGGCGACTCGTACGTGACCCAGACCGTGCCTCTGACGGGGGACCTCCCCGCATTCCAGAAGGCGCTGGGCAAGGTGCGCGCCGAAGGCGGCGGGGACAATCCGGAGGACCTGCAGGCCGCCTTGCGGGAGGCCATCCAGGGCATCTCCTGGGACCCGAACGGGATCCGCCTGGGCTTCATCATCACGGACGCGCCGCCGCACCTGGACTACGGACAGGAGTTCACCTACCTGAACGCGGTGCACGGGGCCCGCGAGGCCGGGATCAAGCTGTACTCCGTGGGTACCGGGGGGCTGCCGCTCGCCGGGGAGATCGTGCTGCGCCAGATCTCCCAGTACACCGGCGCGCGCTACATCTTCCTCACCTACGGGGAGAAGGGGGAGGCTTCCGGCGGCGTGGAGGGAAGCGTGAGCCACCACTCGGGAGCCAACTTCCAGACCGACAAGCTGGAGGCGATCATCATCCGCTTCGCCAAGGAGGAACTCGCCTTCCTCACGGACCAGCCCCTGGAGGAGGGGGACGAGTTCATCGAGGCGCACAGGATCGACAGGGAGGATCGGGAGGCCACTCTGGCCAAGCTGTTCGACATGGCCATCGGGCAGCTTTCCGACTACGCAAGCATCACCATCCCGAAGTCCACGCCCGCCGCGGCGCTTCCCATCGTGCCGTCGGACGACGGCCTCGCGCTCAACGCCGAATACTTCTCGGAACAGCTCGTGCTGTCGCTGTCGCGGAACAAGACCTTCTCCATGGTGGAGCGCAAGGACCTGCAGTCCGTGCTGAAGGAGATGGAGCTGCAGCTTTCCGGCCTGTCCGACGAGAAGAACGCGGCCAGGCTGGGCCAGCTCATCGGCGCCACGATGCTCGTCAATTCGCGCCTCTACGTCAAGGATGACTCCTACGAGATCTTCCTCAAGCTGCTCCGCGTGGAGACGGGGGAGATCCTCTCCGTGACGAAGCTTGTCGTGGACAGGAATCTGGGATTGGACACGAAAAAATGAGAAGAGGGGATGAGGGAAGAGAACCTGCTGCTCCGTCCATTGCGGATTCGGAGATCCTCCATTAGGGAGGTGCCTACTTCCCTACATCCCCTACACGCGTGAAGCACTCCACGAAGCGAATGTAAGGCATCCGCGACCGAAAGACAAGGGAGGAGATCCATGACATCCGGTTCCTGGGATTTTACGGCATCGGAGAAGGAGCTGGCGGCGGAACTCGCCGACTGGCTGCCGCAGCGCGTCTTCGATGCGCACGCCCACCTGTACCGAAGGCCCGATCTGGGGCCGTCGACCGGAGGGGTGCTGGCGGCGGGTCCGCAGGAGGCGGGCACCGCCGCATGGGGCCTCCGCATGGAAGAGCTCCTGGGGCGCGGCCGGTCGTGCGGCGGGCTTTTCATGGGCTTCCCCACGGCGGAAGCGGACCTGGACCGCTGCAATGCCTTCACCGTCTCCCAGGCGGAAGCGTCGCCCGACAGCCGGGCATCCCTCCTGGTTTCCCCGGCCATGGACCCGGGAAGGATCGCGGAACTGGCCGCCCGGCCGTCGGTGGCGGGCCTCAAGCCGTACCATGTCTTCAGCCCCAAGAAGCCCACCTTCGATGCCGCCCTGGACCGCTGGCTTCCCGACTGGGCATGGCGCCTGGCGGACCGCCTCGAGCTTTGCATCACGATCCACCTGGTGCGGGACGGGGCCCTTTCGGACCCGGAGAACCAGAGGATCCTGCTTTCCAACTGCCGCAAGTATCCGCGTGCCCGGGTGATCCTGGCCCACGCGGGCCGCGGCTTCCACGCGCCCAACACCGTGCGGGGCGTCCAGGCGCTGCGCGGCCTGGAGAACGTCTGGTTCGACTGCGCCGCCGTCTGCGAGGCGGAGCCCCTGGTGGCGGTCCTGGACGAGTTCGGCCCCTCGCGCCTGCTCTGGGGCACCGACTTCCCCGTCTGCCTCCAGCGCGGCCGCTGCGTCACCGTGGGGGAGGGCTTCGTCTGGGTGGACCGCGACACCGTGCGGTGGGACGCCGTGTCCCCGGCCTGCACGCCCATCCCGGTGGGCATCGAGGGCCTGCGCGCCCTGCGCGGCGCCTGCGCCGTTCTGGGCCTGAACCGTAAGGACGTGGAGGCGGTCTTCTCGGGCAATGCGCGCCGCCTGCTGGGCCTGGAGCAGCGGCAGCCGGGCCTCACGCAGGCCCTCTACCGCCACGCCAAGGACCGCATCCCAGGAGGCGTGCAGCTGCTGAGCAAGCGGCCGGAACAGTTCGCCCCGGACGTCTGGCCCGCCTACTTCACGGAGGCGCGCGGGTGCCGGGTGCGCGACATGGACGGACGGTACTACTACGACATGGTCCAGAACTCCGTGGGCGCCTGCCTTCTGGGCTACAGGCACCCCGCGGTCACGGCGGCCGTCCGGCGCGCGCTCTCCCTGGGAACCATCGCGACGCAGAACCCGCCGGACGAGGTGGCCCTGGCGGACAGGCTCTGCGAGCTGCATCCCTGGGCGGAGCGCGTGCGCCTCACGCGCGCCGGCGGGGAGACGGCCACAGTGGCGGTGAGGATCGCCCGCGCCACCACGGACCGCTCCGTGATCCTGATCTGCGGCTACTCCGGGTGGCACGACTGGTACCTGGCCGCCAACCTGGGGGACGCGGACGCGCTGCGCGGGCACCTGCTGCCGGGCCTGGAGCCCCTCGGCGTCCCGCGGGAGCTGCGCGGAACCACCCTGGCCTTCCACATGAACGACCGCGCGGAGCTGGACGCCGCCATCGCGAAGGCCGGAAACCGGCTGGCCGCCGTGGTGATGGAGCCCTGCCGGAACAATGATCCGGAGCCCGGATTCCTCGCCTACGTGCGGGACCGGGTGCACGCGGCGGGCGGCCTCCTGGTCTTCGACGAGGTGTCCATCGGCTGGCGCCGCTTCTACGGCGGGGCCCACATGAGGCTGGGCATCGAACCCGACATCGCCTTCTTCTCCAAGTCCCTGGGCAACGGACACCCGATCGGGGCGGTCATCGGCACGCGGCCCGCCATGGAGGGGGCCGTCTCCTCCTTCATCAGCAGCACGTACTGGACGGAGGCGGTGGGACCGGCCGCGGCCCTGGCCACGCTGGAGGAGATGGGGCACACGGACGTACCGGCTTACGTGGACGCCATCGGGAAGCGGACCATGGGGCATTGGAGGAAGGCGGCGGCTGAGACCGGGCTTCCGGTGGAGGTGCCGGACTGTTACCCCTGCCTCGCGCACTTCGCCTTCAAGCACCCGCAGGGGGAGGCCCTGCGCACGCTGTTCACGCAGCTCATGCTGGAGCGCGGATTCCTGGCGGGCACCGGCTTCTACCCGACGCTGGCGCACGACGAGGCGATCGTCGACCGCTACGGCGAGGCGGTGGGGGAGGTCTTCTCCGAGATGGCCAAGGTGCTCTCCTCCGGGGACGTGGAGCGGCGTCTCAAGGGGCCCGTGGCCCACAGCGGCTTCCGGCGGCTTCTGTAGAAGCGGCGCAGGCACGAAAAAGGGCGGCCGTCGGGCCGCCCTTTCCAATGGATGAGGCCGTCCGTCGGACGACCGCTACCTCCTGATCGAGTAGAACGCCTCCATGCCGGCGTACTTGGACACGCCTTCCAGAAGCTCCTCGATGCGGATGAGCTGGTTGTACTTGGCCACGCGGTCCGAGCGGGACATGGAGCCGGTCTTGATCTGCCCGGTCTCGAGGCCCACCACCAGGTCCGCGATGAAGGCGTCCTCGGTCTCCCCGCTCCTGTGGGAGATGACGGCGGTGTAGCCGGCCTTCTTGGCCATTTCCACGGCCTCGTAGGTCTCGGTGAGCGTGCCGATCTGGTTGACCTTGATCAGGATGGAGTTGGCCACGCCTTCCTTGAGGCCGCGGGCGAGGCGCTTGGTGTTGGTGACGAACAGGTCGTCGCCCACCAGCTGGACCTTCTTGCCGAGCCTGTCGGTGAGCATTTTCCAGCCTTCCCAGTCGTCCTCCGCCATGGCGTCCTCCATGGAGATGATGGGGTACTTGGACGCCCAGTTGGCCCAGAAGTCCACCATTTCCTTGGACGAAAGCTCCCGCTTGTCGGACTTCTTGAAGACGTACTTCTTCTTGTCCGCGTCGTAGAACGTCGAGGCGGCGGGGTCCAGCGCGATGAACACGTTCTGGCCCGGCTTGTAGCCGGCCTTCTCGATGGCCTGGATGATGACCTCCACGGCCTCGTCATTGCTCTTGAGGCTGGGCGCGTAGCCGCCCTCGTCCCCGACGCCCGTATTGTAGCCCTTGGCCTTGAGCACGCCCTTCAGGGCGTGGAAGATCTCAGCCACGGTCCGTACGGCCTCCCGGATGGATTCCGCGCCCACAGGCATGACCATGAACTCCTGGAAATCCACGGAGCTGTCCGCGTGCGAGCCGCCGTTGATGATGTTGGCCATGGGCACCGGCATGAGGGAGGCGTGGTAGGCCCCCAGGTACTTGTAGAGGGGGATGCCCAGGAAGTCCGCGGCGGCCCGGGCCGTCGCCATGGAGACGCCCAGGATGGCGTTGGCCCCCAGTTTGGCCTTGTTCTCCGTACCGTCCAGCTCGATCATGGTCCGGTCCACGTCCACCTGCTCCAGCGCGTCCAGGCCCACCACTTCCGCGGCGATGACGGTGTTCACGTTCTGCACGGCCTTCAGCACGCCCTTGCCGCCGAAGCGCGCCTTGTCCCCGTCGCGCAGTTCGATGGCCTCGTGCTCCCCCGTGGACGCCCCGGACGGCACCGCGGCGCGGCCCATGGAGCCGTCCTCGAGGACGACGTCCACCTCGACGGTCGGGTTGCCCCGGGAATCGAGGATTTCCCTCGCCTCGACATATTCGATAATGCTCATGATTTCCTCCTCGCAGTTGCTTTCCAGTATGCGGGAAGGGGCCGTGCAGGTCAAGACGAAAGGGAGGCGGCAAGACGGAAAAAACTGCACGGATCGGCCCCGTCATGCTATACTTGCGCCCTATGGAATTCGCCCTCACGGCCCAGGTGATCGACAAGATCGGTTTCGCCATGGAGGATCAGGAACAGGAGTTCTTCATCGACGCCTCGTCGGGGGAACTGGTGCCGGCGGAGGAGGTGGAGGCCGCCTCGGACACGGACCGTTTCGTGCCCATCCCCGAGTGGGGACCCGCGGAAGGCTTCCATCTCATGGAGAACTTCGTCACCACGCTGCGCAACCCCCTGTACCGGGAAATGCTGGCCGAGGCACTGGCCGCGGGCAAGGGGGTCTTCCGGTCGTTCAAGGACACGCTGAAGAAAAGCCGGGAGATCGAGAAGCTCTGGTTCCTCTACAAGGAGCGGCGCTTCAAGGCGATCATCGTGTCCTGGTACAACATGAACCGGGAGGCCCGCGGCCTGGAAAAGATGAAGCCGGAGCCGGAGGAGACCGAGGAGCTCCTGGCCAGCGATTTCATGGTGGACTGGGGGGAGAGGGGACATGCGGCGGAGATCCTCGCCCTGGACAAGGACGCCTTCGTGGAGATGTTCCCCACGGAACGCGGATCGGCCGTGGAAGCGCGCTACCGCGAGAAACGCGCCGGGCTGCCCGCGCCGGGCCGGGAACCCTGCGTCGTCCTGGTGGCGGAAACCCCGACCGGGGAACTGGCGGGCTTCTCCTGGGGGCTCATGGAAGGCAGCGCGGTGCGCCTGGTCCAGCTGGCGGTGATGCGGGAGTACCGCGGCATCGGACTGGGGGCGGTGCTTCTGCGCCGCTTCGTCATGGACATGGGCCGCCGCGGGGCGCTGACGCTCTCCATGGAGGTGGCGGGCCGTTCCCTGCGCTACACCGATTTTTTCGCGTCCCTCGGTTTCAAGCCTACCTACCAGATCCTGGAAGCGGAGCTGCCCCACCTCTCCTTCTGAGGATCCCGTCCACCGCTTCGCGGAACCCTTCCGCGCAGTCGGCCTCCGTCACGAAGGCGGGTGCATGGACGATGCGGTCCAGGAAACGGCGGATGTTGCCCACGCCGATGGAGAAGGGGACCTCCCGGAACATCGGCTCGTCGTTGGGCGAATCCCCGCTGAAGGCGATCGTCCGCCGGACGGCATCGAAGTCCTCCCCCGCCGCCTCCCGGAGGAAGGCGCGCATGCCGTCCACCTTGTCGAAGGTCCCGAACCAGTAGTTCACGTGGATGCTGGACACCTTGTAGGTGGCCCCTTCCTGCCCCAGGATGGCGCAGACGGCGTCCACCGCCGTCATGGGCAGGGGCGGCACGTCCTCGCGGAAGTCGATGGCGTAGTCGAACATGCGGAACGGCTGGTCCGCGGCGATTCCCGTGCCCGGCACCTCCCGCAGCACGCGCTGCGCGATCCGCGCCAGGCGCTTCCGGTTCTCCGCGGCCTCCTCCAGGGGGATGGCGTAGTTGCGGCGCATGCGTTTGGCCTTGCGGTCGTAGATGTAGCGCAGGGCGCCGTTCTCCCCCACCACGCCGGCCACGGGCCACATGCGGGCGATGTGGTCGCACCAGCCGGCGGGCCTTCCCGTGACGGGCACCACGCGGATGCCCGCGCGGTGCAGATCCCAGAGGGCGGCATAGGAGGAGTCCGGCAGGAGGCCTTCCGTCGTGATGGTGTCGTCGATGTCCGTGAAGAACCAGGAAAGGTCCCGGCAGGACCGCTCCGAAACTTCCGCGATGGGACGGGGTTGGCGGCCCTTGCCGCCCTTGTTCTCGCTCATGGTTGGCGGATCATAGCGGAAGCGGCCCTCCCCGGTCAATGCGAGGCTCGACGGACGGTGGCCCGGCCCGGAGCCGTCGGGCGAACGCCTATCCCAAGCGACGGCTTAACTTCTGGTACAGGTTATCCCGTCGACAGTCGGAGGCGCTCCAAAGCGTCACCGCACCGTAAATGGACGTGCAGGCGAGATACCTGCCGTCCAATGCACCGGTTACGCAGGCCGAAAGCACCAGGCATGCGATCGCGAGGCCGACGGGAACCGCATTTTAAAATGAGACGATGGAATATCGCATCCGCGGAGCCTGCAAGGCGCAAGAGCCGGCTCCCGTCATGCCGTTCAGAAGCGCAGGGTGACTATGTTGATGCGCAGTCCGGCCGTCCTGGCAGAAGGATCCGTGTCGGGTGGCGGTCCCTGGGACGTTTTGGGAATCGACAGGGCCCGTTTCAGGTCCTCGTTGTACCCCCAGGCGTAGATCCAGGGGTTAATCAGGCCATAGAGCTCGAACGACAGCAACGGGATGAACGCGTATCCGCCTACTGCAAATGCTCCCAGCATATAGGAACCCACGATTCCGACATCCAGGATGATCGCCCCAAGGATGTCCCCCTGGATCCAGCTTCCCACCCCCACCAAGTTCGCCGCGCACCAGAAGAAGGTCCAGCCTTTTTCATACTTGTTGTAGAGGACCTGCCTGTCGACCAGGGACAGGAGGGAGGAAAGCTCCGCCACCTGGATCCAGTCGGGATCCTTGCGGAACGTCCCCTGCAGGATGCTCTGGGAGATCCGGAGCTTCACGTCGCCGGGTTCCCGCGCCGCGGGCCTGCTTTCCGCCGCGGGTTTGTCCGCCTGTGGCTTGGCCGCCTCCGCGGCGGCAGGTGCGGAATCGGGTTTCCCCGCCGCGACGGCGGATCCGGAAAACCGGGCGGCCAGGACCTTCACCACCTCCAGCAGGTCCTCCAGCTTGTCCGCGGTCTCCCTGGCGGAATCCTCGATCTTCCCCGTTTCCACGCGGATCTTGTCCGCCGCGAGCACGAACTTCCTGGCGAAGATCGACACTGTCCCGACGAAGATGTAGCCCACGTTGAGCAGTTGGCCGATCTTCACGGCGCATTCGGCGTCGGTGCAGCCGCTCTGGGAAAACTCAAGCTCCTTGAGAACGGCGTCCATGTTCTTCCTGTCCACGACATCGTAGGCCCCCATGCGGACAAGGTCGCTGCGGAAGAAGTCGGAAAGCATGGAAGCGTCCTCCTTGGGAACGCCGCCCTTGGCCACGAAATCGATCACCGCGACGCTGTCGGCGGGAAGCAGGAGGCACGGCAGAAAAAGGAAGAGAGGGATCAACTTTCCACCCATGGATCACCTCCGCATTGCGGATTCGCACGTTCCGATTCCGGAAGTATATTCCACCCGCCGGGGTTGTCAATCTGAAGCCCCGGCCTTGCGGCTTTTCGAAGCGGTTCCGCCACCCATGCGGATCCTGTTTCCTCCTGATTGACATGTGGAAAAGTGTGCATCATGGTATCTTCGACATGGGAATGATTACGTCAGGCGGTGCCGGGTATGCCCGAGGTCCTGAACGCGAGGGGAAGCGTGGAAAGGGGATGGACATGACGGACGGAATCCTCGGGAAGACGGCGCTGGCCGCGCTCATTCTTTTTTCCATCTCCCTCTCCTGCGCCGCGGAGGACCGCATCGACGCGGCGTTACGCGCGGCGGTGGAGGGCTTTCCCGCCGCGGCCCAGGGCCGGACGGTGGTCAGCCTGGGCAACTTCACCTACTCGGACAAGAAGATCGGAAGCCCGTTCTCGCGCTACCTTTCGGAGAAGATCGGCGCCATCCTCGCGCGCAGCGGCCGCTATGAATACTTCAACCGGGAGAAGCTGGACGAGGTGCTGAAGGCCGCGGAGCTCGGCATGAGCGACCTGTTCGACCCGAACACCGCCGTTCCGGTCAACCTCCAGGCCGTCCAGGCGGTCCTTTCCGGCACGTTTTTCGACGCGGGCACGACGGTGAAGGTCTTCCTGGAGCTGCAGGACGTCGGAAGCGGCGGGACGCGGGGCAAGACGGAGGCCGATCTTCCCAAGGGGGACATCCCGGCCGGCGTTGCCGTGCTTCCGGAGAACTACGCGGGCGCCCTGTCCGTCCTGGAAGAGCTGGGCGCCATCCAGGGTTCCAGCGACCTCAAGGTGAGGATCTGGACCGACCGCGGGGACGGGGGCACCTACAGGGACGGCGAGCGGCTGGTGGTCAACTTCTTCGCCAGCATGGACTGCTATATCCGGATTTTCCACATCGACGTGAACGGGACGATGAAGCTCATCTTCCCGAACCAGTACTTCACGGACAACCTCGTGCGGGCGAAGAGGATCTACAAGATCCCCGACGCGTCCTATCCGTTCACCTTCGACCTGGGGGCGCCGTTCGGCACCGAGTTCATCAAGGTGGTCGCCTCCACGGCCCCGTTCACCGACAGGGTGGAGGCGTTCGAGGACCTGGGCAAGGCCGCGCAGAAGGTGGCCACGCGAGGCCTCAACGTGAACCTGAGGCAGAAACTGGTCACGGAGGGACTGCTCAACTACGCGATCGTGAAGTGAGGGCGCGGCCAACGGCCTTCCCCTTGATCCCGCCCGGCCGTCTCCGTAGACTCCCGGCGTGGACCTCGCCCGCATCGACCTGCCCATCGTCCCTTATCTGCCGCGGATCTCGGACACCCTGGAAACGCACCGTCTCCTGGCGCTCACGGCCGATCCCGGGGCGGGCAAGTCCACCCTGGTGCCCCCGTATCTCATGGACGCCGCGTGGATGCGCGGGAAGGCGATCCTCATGCTGGAGCCGCGCAGGCTGGCCGCCGCCTCCGTGGCCGCGCGCATCGCGGACCTGCTGGGCGAGCCGCTCGGGAAGCGGGCGGGATACCGCGTGCGCGCCGCCTCCCACGTGAGCCGGGAGACGCGCGTGGAGGTGGTCACCGAGGCGCTCCTCACGCGCCGGATCCAGGAGGACCCGCTCCTGGAGGGCGTGGGCCTCGTGATCTTCGACGAATTCCACGAACGGTCCATCCACGCGGACCTGGCCCTGGCCCTGAGCCTGGAGGTGCGCCGGGCGCGGCCGGACCTGGCGCTGCTCCTCATGTCCGCCACGCTGGACGGCGGGCGCATCGCGCTCTTCCTGGACTCGCCGTCCCTGGCCTGCCCCGGGAAGGCGTTTCCCGTGGAGACGCGCCACCGCGCGCCTCCGGACCGCCTCCGGTGGGAGGGGCACTTCGCGGAAGGCGTCGCTTCCCTGTTCGACGATACGGACGGGGACGTGCTGGCCTTCCTGCCGGGGGCCGGGGAGATCCGCCGGGCCGCCTCCCGCCTGGAAGCGGGCCTCCGCGGGCGCGCGGAGGTGCTCCCGCTGTACGGAACCCTTTCCCTGGAGGACCAGCGGCGCGTGGTGGCGCCGCGCGGGGAGGGGAGGCGGCGCGTGATCCTTTCCACCTCCATCGCGGAGACCAGCCTCACGGTGCCCGGCGTGCGCGCGGTGGCCGACTGCGGCTGGTCCCGCACGGCGCGCCTGCACGCGGCAAGCGGCCTGGACAGGCTCGTCACGGAGCGCGTCAGCGCCTCCTCCGCGGACCAGCGGCGGGGCAGGGCGGGAAGGACGGGGCCCGGGACCTGCCTCCGTTTCTGGCCGCAGTCGGAAACCCTGCCGTCGGACACGGAGCCTGAGATCCTGCGCACGGACCTTTGCGGCCTGGTCCTCGAGTGCGCCCTCTGGGGCGCGCGCAAGCCCGCGGACCTCCGCTGGCTGGACGCGCCTTCTCCGGCGGGATGGCAGCAGGCCGCGGAGGTCCTCCGCATGCTCTCCCTGCTGGACGCCTCCGGAAAACCTACGGAGGCGGGAAGGCGGACCGCGTCCCTCGGGCTTGCCCCCCGCCTGGGAGCCCTGGTACTGGAAGGGGAGCGCCGCGGGGAGGCCCGGCTGGCCGCGGCCTGCGCCGCGGTCCTCGTGGAACGGGATTCCTCCGGCGTCGGCGCGGACCCGGATTTCAGGCTGCGCCTCGCCGCGCTGCGCGGCGGGCCCGCCTCCATGGCCTGGAAGCGGAACGCGGAACGCGAGGCGGCGCGGATCCTGCGGCGTCTCGGCGGCGTGTCCGACGGGAAGGCGGGCTGGACCGCCGGACAGGAAGAAGGGGTCGGGACCCTGCTCGCCCGCGCCTTCCCGGACAGGATCGCGCGCAGGGAGCCGGACGGCCGCTACCGCTTCGTCACGGGGCGCGTCGCGCGCTTCCCGGACGGCGAACGGGCCGCAGGCGGCGGGCCGCGGCGGGAAGGCAACCCCGTGAGCGCGGCGGCGGGCGGGTGGGTGGTCGCGCCCGAGGCGGATGCGGGGGAGGCGGAGGGCACGGTGCGCCTGGCGGCGCCCATGGACCGCATTTGCGCGGAGCGGGCGCTGGTTCCCGTGACCGTGGAGGAGACCGTCGTGCGGTGGAACGGCCTCGTGCCGAAGGGATGGAGCGTGCGCCGCGCGGGCAGGCTGATGCTGGCCGAAAGGCCCTGCCGTCCGGCCGCGGAGGCCGTGACGGGGGCATTTCTCGACCGCCTTGCGCGGGAGGGGACATCCGTCCTGCCTTGGGAGGAGGGGACCCGCGGCCTGCTGGACCGCCTGAGATTCTTCTCCCGCCGCAGGCCCGGGGCCGGCCTGGGGGATCTGGGGGCGGAGGCCATGACGCGGACCGCGGGCGAATGGCTTGCCCCGTACCTGGATGCGTCGGGCGGACCCGTGATCACGCCGGGCGGGCTGCATGAAGCGCTGGAGGGCATGCTCGGCCCCTCGCGCGCCGCGTTCCGCAGGGCCGTTCCGGAGTCCATCGGGCTGCCCGCGGGAAACAGGAGGCGGATCGACTATTCCGCCGAAGACCCGGCCGTGGAGGCGAGGATCCAGGAGGTCTTCGGCCTTTCGGAGAGTCCGGAGGTCTGCGGCGTGCCCCTGACCTTCCGGCTCCTTTCTCCGGCGCGCAGGCCGCTGCAGATCACGCGGGACCTCGCCGGTTTCTGGAAGAACACCTACGCCGAGGTGCGCGGGCAGATGCGCGGCCGCTACCCGAAGCATTACTGGCCGGAAGATCCCCTTGTGGCCGAGGCCATCACCGGAGTGCGGCCCCGCGGGAGGTAGGGGGCGGGACGCTCCCTACTTCCCCGCCCGCTTCCAGGAGCCCGTGGAGAGGTCGATGTCGATGTCGTTGTCCGCGGGTTCCGGGTCGTTCCAGAGGCCCTCCACCAAGCCCCTCTTCATGGCGACCACGATGCCGCCCATGAAGCTCAGTCCCTGCGTCCGGATCATCTCCTTGCCTGTGAACTTCTCGTCCCCGCGGTAGTGCGCATTGTAGGCGTCCCCGATCTGCGGCGCGAGCACCCCGGCCTCCTCCCCGCCGATGCCCAGGCCCTTCATGGTCTTCACGGCGATCCTGGAGACGTTCTCCGCGATGAACTCGTGGCCGAAGGCGATGAAGTCCCTGCCCGCCCTGGAGAACGAAGGGATGGTCGGCAGCGTGAGGGAACGGACGGCCATCGTCTGGGAGGCGTCGATGTCCACCAGGCGCACGGCGCAGGGAGGCGTGGCCAGGGACCCGGTCTCCACGTCGTAGAGGAACCTGCCGTCCTCCCAGCGCCGCAGGGCGATGTCCTGGGCGTGGTAATGGCCGGTGAACACGACGCGTACGTTGTAGGCGGCCAGCATGCGCGCGACGGCGTCGTGGTCCCGCACGAGGTACTCCCCGAAGTCCTTCGCCTCGCCCGGGAAGTGCTCCACCACGCCGTGGTGCTGGAAGGCGATCACGGCCCTGCCGGAAGAGGCCGCCTCCGCGAGGATTCCCTCGATCCAGTCGAGCTGTTTCTGCTCCAGGGCTCCCGCCACCTTCTCTTCCTTCCGTGAGGGATTCTCCGTCCAGTCGCAGGAATCGACGGCCAGGAGCCACAGGCCGGGTACGGGCTCCGCCGCGTAGGAAAGGGAGGCGGGGTCCCGGGAAAAGGCCTCCGCGTAGCCGCAATCCTTGAAGACCGTTTCGAAATCCCCGGGGGACATGTTGGGGACCGTCTCCGTTCGGTCCCCCACGTAGCGGTACGCCTGCGGGTTGAGGATGTCGTGGTTTCCCGGCACGACGTAGACCTTGACCCCGGCGGCACGCACTTCCGCCATGCGGCGGGCAAAGAGCTCCGCGCAGACCCGCTCTCCATCCTTGGTCAGGTCCCCGGAAACGACGAGGAACCGCGGCTTCAGCTCCGCGCACCGCGCCATGGCCGCCTGCAGGATCTCGTCGCTTTCCACGAGCATCTTCCTGTCATTGTCCATCTTCGTGGCGAAGGCGGATCCCCCGGTCCCGAGCGACGCGTCGTACAGGTGGACGTCGCTCGCCACCAGGAAGCGGGCCTGCGGGTACTTCGCCGGTTCCCTGGAAAGAAGCTCCTTCACCTTCGCGTCGGAGGCGTAGCGGAACTGGAGTCCCGCGCAGGAGGAGAGGAGCAGAAGGACCGCGAGGCAGGATGCGACGCAGGCCGCCAAGAGGGCCGCGCGGCCCGGCACCGACGGGAAAGCGGCTTTCGATCCCATGAGCGATCTCCTTCCCTCAAGGGGCCACGAAGTGGCAGCCCTTGGACTTTCCGTTGGAATAGGCGGCCTGCACGATGATCTGGGCCGCGAGCAGGCTGTTGCGCAGCTCCAGGATGGACCGGTTGAGCTCCGCCTCCCGGTAGAACACGTCGATGCGGTGGCTCAGGTAGCTCAGGTCCGCCACGGCGCGCGTCAGGCGCTTGCGCGAGCGGATCACGCCGGCGTAGTTCCACATGGTGGAGCGGATCTCGTACATGTCCTGCTGGACGAGAAGCGGGTCCGATTCCTCGGTCCGCTGGGGGCTGACCCAATCCGGGATGCCGCCGCGCAGGCGGGGGGAGAGGGATGCGGCGGAGCGCGCCGCGTCCTTGCCGGCCTTCCAGCCGTAGAACAGGCCTTCCAGGAGGGAGACCGAGGCCAGGCGGTTGGCCCCGTGCACGCCCGTGCAGGCCGTCTCCCCGGCCGCGTAGAGCCCGGGAACGGAGCTCCGTCCCGAGAGGCCCACCTTCACGCCGCCGCAGAAGAAGTGGGCCGCCGGTACGACGGGGATGGGCTCCCTGGAGATGTCGATGCCCACGTCCAGGCATTTCCGGTAGATGGCGGGGAAGCGTTCCGACAGGGCGACGTCCCTGATGGGCCGCGCGTCCAGCAGGAGGAAGGACGATCCCTCCTCCGCCATCTCGAGGTACATGGCGCGGGCCACCACGTCCCGCGGGGCCAGTTCCATGCGCCCGGAGTCGTACTTCTTCATGAACCGCTCGCCGTGCTGGTTGAGCAGCAGGGCGCCCTCACCGCGCAGGGCCTCCGAGATGAGGAACCGTTCCACGTCCCTGTGGAAGAGCACCGTGGGATGGAACTGCACGTACTCGGCGTTGAGGACCTCCGCGCCGATGCGGTGGGCCATGGCCAGGCCGTCCCCCGTGGCACCCGGCGGGTTGGACGTGTGGAGGAAGAGGTTTCCCACGCCGCCCGTGGCCAGGAGCACGGAAGGGGCGAAGAAGATCTCCGCGGCGGCGGCCGCCTCGTTCCAGACGTAGGCACCCACCACCTGCGTGTCGCGGTAGCGCTCCTGGGGATCCGTGGAGTTGTGCGTGTTGGTGATCAGGTCGATGGCGACGCGGGACGGGAACGCGCTGATCCGCTTCTCGGCGAGCACGCGCGCGAGGAGGGACGTCTCGATGGCCCGGCCCGTCTGGTCCTTGGCGTAGAAGATGCGCCGCAGGCCGTGGGCGGCCTCCTTCGTGCAGGCGGGCCTCCCGTCGGGCCCCCGGGTGAAGGGCACGCCGATCCTGTCGACGAGGAAGTCCCGGACGAAGGCGGGGCCTTCCGCGGCCAGCAGGTCCACGGCGTCCCGGTTGTTCATCCGGTCCCCGGCGTTCATGATGTCTTCGGAAAGCAGGGCGGGGGAATCGCCCTCCCCGGCGGCCACGATACCGCCCTGCGCGTGCAGCGTGTTGCACAGTTCCAGGGACTTCTCCTTGGAAAGCAGGGCCACGCAGCGGCCCTCCTCAGCGGCGGCCAGGGCCGCGGTCAGGCCCGCGATGCCGCTGCCGATCACGATCAGGTCGAACTCATGCCTTTCCAAGATTGCCGTCCCCCCTCTTCCGTTTGTCGATCCGAAGGGAAAAGTCGAAGCAGCGCACGGAGTGCGTGAGCGCCCCGACCGACACGAAGCCGACGCCCGCCGCCGCCGCCGCCGCGAGCTTCGCGGCGTCCATGTTTCCCGACGCCTCGACGGCCGCCCTGCCCCCGATGCGCTCCACGGCGGCCTTCATGGCGGCCGCGTCCATGTTGTCCAGCATGACGACGTCGGCACCCGCCTCGAGGGCCTGGTCCACCTCCGCCATGTCCCGGCATTCCACCTCCACCGGGAAACGGGCGCCCCAGAGGGCGCGGACCCTCTCCACGGCCCGGGCGACGGAGCCCGCGGCGTCGATGTGGTTGTTCTTCACGAGGACCATGTCGTACAGGCCTCGCCTGTGGTTGCGGCCTCCGCCCACGGCCACGGCGTACTTGGCCAGGGCGCGGTAGCCGGGCAGCGTCTTGCGCGTGTCCAGCACGACCACCCCGCCGGCGGCCCGGGCGGCCGCGGACAACCGGTGCGCGGCCGAGGCGATGCCGGAGAGGTAGCCGATGAAGTTGAGCGCCGTCCTTTCGGCGGAAAGCACGGGGCGGGCCTTCCCGCGTACCGTGGCGATCCTGTCGCCGGGACGGACCTCCGCTCCGTCGCGCACGGAGAACTCCACGCTCAGGGCGGGATCCGAGCGGCGGAACACGGCGGAGAAGACCTCCGCCCCGGCGAGGACCCCCTCGTCCTTGCTCAGGAGGAACGCGTCGCAGGATTCGTCCGGGACCGTGGCCAGGGACGTCACGTCCCCCGCGTCGCCCAGGTCCTCCGCGAAGGCGGCTTCCACCAGGGGCATGTAGTCGGACGGCTTGAGGACGGGAATCCGATCCGGGAAGATGTCTTCACGCATGGCAGGCGAAACCATAGTGCGCGTGCGGGTTTTGTTCAATATGGAGCGGGTCGAAGGAACGCGTCGGCGCGGCATGACACCGCCTCAGGTCTCCTCGCCGCCCGTCCCCCCCGATTCCTCCCCGATCTCGGGATACAGCTTCTTCATGCATTCGGGGCAGATGCTGTGGCTGAACTCCGCCTCGGAGTGGTTGTGGATATAGACTTCCAGTTGGTTCCAGTAGCCGCTGTCGTCCCGGATTTTTTTGCAGTTGGAGCAGATGGGAAGGATGCCGCGCAGCGTGCGGATGTCGTCCAACGCCTTTTGCAGCGCATCCTCCGCGTTCCTGCGCACGGTGTCGTCGCGGACGGCCACCAGGAGGACCGGCTGCGTTTTCAAGGAAAAGGCGCGGCCCGTGATTTCCACGGGGAAGGCGGTCCCGTCCTTTCTGCAATGAAGGCTTCGGGGGATGTGCAGGACCTCTTGGGCGGCCCGGAGCACCTCCTCGCGTTCCGCCGACAGATCCCAGATCTTCAGGGAAAGCATCTCCTCCGGGCGGTAGCCGTAGAGTTCCATGGCCGTCGCGTTGGCCTCCAGGATCCGGCCGGTGTCGGCGGCGATCAGGAACAGCGCGTCGGACGCCGATTCGAACAATACCTGATACCGTTTCCGGCTTTCCTGAAGCGACTCCTCCGTCCGCTTGCGGTCCGTGATGTCGTTCAGCACGACGTGGCATGACAGTGCGCCTTCGGCATCCTGCACGGCGGTCTCTTCCAGATGGGCCCAGAAGGCGGTTCCGTCCCTTTTCGTCATCCGCAGTTCGAACACCTGCGCGGTGCCATCCGCTGACAGTAGCCCGCGGTGGCGGTGATAGATGCCCTGGTCATCCTTCAGGACGAAACGGGAGAACGGCTGTTTGATCAGCGCGCGTCGGGACTCGCCGAGCAGCGTGGTGGCCGCGAGGTTCGCCTCCAGGATCAATTCCGTTTCACCGAGCGTGCAGAGCCCCACCGGCGCCAGGTCATAGAGGTCGAAGTAGCGCGTGCGCGCGGCGTCCAGTTCCATCTGGGTGCGGCGCAGCTCCTCGTTCTGCATGTCCAGCTCGATCTGATGGACCTGCAGTTCGTGGAGGGTTTTCCGCATTTCGTCGATCGACATCGCCTCGGGGTCCGGCGGCTGCGTCCCGGGCTTCCGCCGGGCCATCGACTCGGCGCGGAGGCGCAACCGGGCCGGATCGGCGCCGCGATCCGCTTCACCGTCCATCGCGGGGCTCCTTGGCCCGTTCCGTCGTCGCGACCGCGTAGATCCGACCGGCCCCGTTCACAAGGGCGGTCGAGACGATCGAGACCTCCACGACGGCGCCGTCCTTGGCGATCCTCTGCGTACGGTATGGCTCCGGCGCGGCCGCCCGGTTCAGCCGATTCACTTCGGCCGACTCTTCCTCCCGCAGCCCCGGCGGAATCCTGTCGCGGACGTTCATCGCCAGCGCCTCCGCTTCGCTCCAGCCGTACAACCGCACGGCTCCCGGATTCCATGCCAGGGTACGGCCTTCCAGGTCCTGCACGGCAATGGCGTCGTGGGAGTCCCGCACGACCGCGGCGAAGCGTAGCAGCTGATCGGCGTTCCGCTGCGCCTCCCGCGTCCGCACGATCTCCGTGATTTCCACGAAGGTGATCACCGCTCCCTCGATCACGTTGTCCAGGGTCCGGTAGGGATGGATGCGCATCGTGTACCACGCGCCCGTCCGGGTCTGAACTTCCGATTCCTTGGGGATCAGGCGGTCCAGCACGGCCTGCACGTCGTCCACCAGGCTCTCGTAGCCCGTCAGGTTGGAGACGATGTGGCCGACGGGACGCCCCACGTCGCTCAGGATCAGGTTGATGATCCGGGTGGCGGCGGGGGTGAAGCGGAGGATGCGCTGTTGGTAGTCCACGAAGACGGTGGCGATGCCCGTGCCGGCCAGCAGGTTGTTCATGTCGTTGTTGGCCCGCGACAGGTCCGCCACCTTGGTCTGCATCTCGGCACTGACCGTGGCCAGTTCCTCGTTGACCGACTGCAGCTCTTCCTTGGACGTCTCCAGTTCCTCGTTGGTGGACTGCAGCTCCTCGTTGACCGACTGCATCTCCTCGTTGGAGGATTTCAATTCCTCGTTGGAGGTCTCCAGCTCCTCATTGGCCGCCTGGAGGTATTCCTCCTTGGCCCGCAGTTCCTGCTGGAGCGCCGCGACGCGCGCGTCGGCGCCCGCACCGGGACCGGCGGCGGCCGCGGGCAGCTGGTCGGGGGACGGCGCCTCCTCCAGGACGACGAGGTACAGGGGCGCCCCGGTCATGGAGGCGGAGTCCGCCACCGGGCTGACGCTCAGGTTGACCCGGGCGAAACTGCCGTTGGCCTTCACTCGCAGCCCCGCATGGCGCACGGTCTCCTTGGTCACCGCGGTCTTGTGCAGGGCCATTGTCAGTTCGCGCCGCAAACCTTCGCGGGCCATCCTGAGGATGTTGCTGACGCCGGTGACGCCCGGCGTCAATTCAAGGTACTGACCGGTGCGTCCGTGCAGATAGAGGATGTCCCCATGTCCGTTGACCAGCGCGCCGACCGGCGCGATCTGCCGCAACAGCGCCTGTTCGGTCAATTCGCGCAGCGGCAGTTTCATGGCATCGGCCGCTTTGCCGGCCTCCCGGGGGGATGCCGCGTCGCAGGCCGCCAGGGGAGGGAGGAACCGTCCCAGGCCCGTTTGCCGCGCGCCCGGGGAATCCGGCCTGCGCCGGTACAGCTTCCACTTGTGGTCCAGCGCGTCGAACAGATCGACGGATTCGCCCAGGGTTTCCGAGGTGCCCAGGAAGAGGAACCCGTCCGGATTCAGGGCGTAATGGAACAGGGGGATGAGCTTCTTCTGCAGTTCCACTCCCATGTAGATCAGGAGGTTGCGGCAGCTGATGAGGTCCATTTTGGAGAAGGGCGGGTCCTTGATCACGTCCTGCTCGGAAAAAACCAGCATGTCCCGGATGCTTTTATGGATGCGGTACGAGCCGCCGTCGGACTCGAGCGCGAAGAAGCGGGCCAACCTGTCCGGCGTGACGTCGGCGGCGATGCTGGCCGGGTAGAGGCCGGAGCGGGCCGTGGCAATGGCCTGGCCGTCGATGTCCGTGGCGAAGACCTGCACCCTGTGGCCGCGCTTCATCGACTCCTCGCGTTCCGAGAGGAGGATGGCGAGGGAATAGGCCTCTTCCCCGGTGGAGCATCCCGGCGACCAGACGCGGATCGTGGCGCCCGCTTCTTTGTTGGCTAAAATTTTCTGGATGACCCGTTCCTCGAGCGCCTGGAAGGCCTGCGGATCGCGGAAAAAGCCGGTCACGCCGATCAGCAGGTCGCGGAAAAGCGCTTCCACCTCGGCGGGGGTCCGTTGCAGGAACTTGACGTATCCGTCCATGGTGTCGATCTGGTGGACCGCCATGCGCCTCTCGATGCGGCGGTGGATGGTGCTGGGCTTGTACTGGGAGAAATCGTGGCCGGTCTGGGCGCGCACCAGGATGAATGCCTTCCTCAAAGCGTTCTCCGCACTGGGTGCCGGGCTGACCGTGGGCCGGAGCGGCTTGCTGAAGGCATGGGCCGTGTAGGCCATGAGCTGGGCGGGCATCTCGGCCGGCGGCAGCACGTAGTCCACCAGGCCGGTGGCGATGGCGCTGCGCGGCATGCCGTCGTATTCCGTGGATGCGGGGTTCTGCGCCATGGCCATGCCGCCTTCGCCCTTGATGGCCCGCACGCCCAGCGTGCCGTCGCTGCCGGTGCCGGAGAGCACGATGCAGACGGCCCGTTCGCGCTGGTCCTGCGCCAGGGAACGGAAGAAGAAGTCGATGGGCAGGCGCAGCCCCCGGGGGGCGGATGGTTCCATCAATTGGAGCGCGCCGCCAAGAAACGCCATATCGCGCGCCGGCGGAATGATGTAGGCGCAGTTGGGGCGCACCTTCATCCCGTCCTCGACCTCGAAGACCTGCATGCGGGTATAGCGCCGGATAAGGTCCGTGAGGATGCTCTTGTGGTCCGGGGCCAGATGCTGCACCAGGACGAATGCCATGCCGGGGTCGGCGTCGGCGGGCATGCCCGAGAAGAACGCCTCGAAGGCCGCGAGCCCTCCGGCGGAAGCGCCGATGCCGACGATGGGGAATCCGGCGCCTGCCGTTTCGGCCGCTTCCGGCTCCAACGACGGATCGCTCCTTCTTGGCTTCATGCCGGCCTCCGCTGTCATGACCCCCATGATACCATGAAGTGCTTCCGGGGGATACGCCTGGCCCCTTCGGTAAGGATCGGACGCGGCGGGGCGCCCGCTAGACCGCGTCCGCCAGGGGCGGCACGCCCACGCCGCCCAGTACGTCCCGGATGACGGCGTCCTCCGTGAGGCCCTTGGAGGAGTGCTCCGCCTTGAGCACGATGCGCTTCCTCAATACGGCCGGGGCGATCTCCTGCACGTCCTCGGGCACGGCATAGTCCCTGCCGCGCAGGGCGGCCAGCGCCTGCGCGCCCTTGTAGAGGGCCAGGGATCCGCGCGGCGAGACGCCGAGGAACAGCCGTGCGTCGCTGCGGGTGGCCTGCACGATGGCCAGGATGTACCTGCGCAGGCTTCCGTCCACGTGCACCCCGAGGATCTGCTGCTGCATGGAGCGCAGGACGGACACGTCGGCGACGTCCGTCCGCCCGGGAGGGGAGGCGGGGGGCCGCATCTCCATGATGTCCAGCTCCGACGCCCTGTCGGGATATCCCAGGGAGAGGGAGAGGAAGAAACGGTCCTTCTGCACCTCCGGCAGCGGGAAGGTGCCCTCGGACTCCACGGGACTCTCGGTGGCGATGAGGAAGAAGGGGTCCGGCAGCGGGATGCTCCGGCCTTCCACGCTGACCTGGCCTTCCGCCATGGCCTCCAGGAGCGCGGACTGGGTGCGCGGCGTGGCGCGGTTGATCTCGTCGACGAGGACCACGTTGGCCACGATGGGCCCCTCGCGGAAATCGAATCCGCCGGTGCCCGGGTTGTAGATCGAGACGCCCAGCACGTCCGCCGGCAGGAGGTCCGGCGTGCACTGGATCTGGCGGAACTCCCCGCCCACCCCATGGGCCAGCGCCCTGGCCAGCACGGTCTTTCCCGTGCCCGGCACGTCCTCGATGAGCACGTGGCCGCGGCACAGCAGGGCGACGACGGCCTTCTCCACGGTCCCCCTCTTGCCGAAGAACGCCTTGCCGACGGAGGCCTGGAGGGCGTCCGCCCATTCCTTCACCGTGTTCATCGTCCGTTTCCCTTCCGTTCCGGTTTCATCCGCACGATCCCGCTCACGGTCCTCGACAGGGCGGTCATCAGGGCCGGGTCGTCGCCGCGGGGCGAGTAGACCAGTTCTTCGAACAGCGCGGCGGCGGAGGCGAGGCCCTCCCCGGCCCTCGGGACCGCCGCCGCCAGGGCGGCGGCGTAGGCCGCCGGCCCCAGGGCGCCGCGGAAATCCACCCCGGACCTGCGGCCCCAGCGGATGAGGCGCAGGAACTCGCGCACGGCCCTTCCCGTCTCCCGGCTCCGGGGCCCAGCCGCCTGAGCGCCCGCCCGCCGCCGCGCCGCCGCCTCCCGCATGCCCTGGAAGGCCGCGCGAGCGGGGGAGGCCGCGCGCGTTCGGGGGGAACGCAGCAGGCCCGCGAAGCCGGAGGCGGCGCGGCGCATGCAGGAAAGGAGGGCGCGCGCCTTGCGCGCGAGGAACGCGAGGGGCCGCGCGGCGCGGATGGCCGCCCGCGTGTCGCGGGAAAGTAGCGGGCGGATCAGGAAAAAGAGGAAGGCCAGCGCGAGGGCGACGGCGAGAGCGATGCCCACCGCCTTCACGATGGAGGCGAGCAGGGGGTTGTCCTGCCGCTGCCCGAGCGCGGCCAGGGCGCCCATCATGCCGCCGTCATTGCCCCCGCTCTCCCGCGTCTTGGGCAGCGGCGGCCGTTTGGCTTCCGAGACGGGGGGCGTGAGCAGACGGCCCAGCCATTCGAAGAACTCCGCCAGTTTCGAGACCGGCAGGAGGGCATGGCTTCCCGCCATGAGGAACGCGGCGCAGAGGAGCACCGCCAGGATCGCCAGGAGGCCCTTGAGCCGGCCGAGGCGCATGGCCCGCGGGATGGGCAGGCCGTCCGAGTACGCGTCGTGCTCCGACTCGGCGTGGCGCAGGAAGGCGAGCAGGCCCGTGTCCACGGCCAGGACCGCGGCCGCGTAGAGCAGGAGGCCCGTGCCCAGCGTCCCGCCCGAGGAGGTGCCCGTGATCAGGCCGATGAACAGCGTGAGGAAGAGGACCGCCATGCCGAGGCAGACGCCGAAGCGGATCTTGGCGAAGCCCTCCTGCAGCAGGGTCGCCTCCCCGCCGGCCTCCCGCGCCGCATTGGCCATGGCGCGGCCCTCCGGCTTGCCGACGAGGAGGGAGAGGAAGAGCTCCCGTGCGATGAGGACGCGGTGCATGGTGAGCGACAGGGCCCACTGGACGGCCGCGAGAAACAGGGCCCACACGGCCCCCGGCGCCACCAGGTCGAAGCGGCCCTGGAACGGGGTACCGCTCGAGAGGTGCAGCACGAGACCCAGGGCCGCGAAGAGGAGGACGGCCTCCCGGAACCTCGGGCCGAAGCCCGTCGCCCTCGCCTTCAGCAGCGCATTGGCCGAGAGGGCCTCCACGACGCCCGCGGCCAGGATGACCAGGCGGTATCCCACGGGCGGGACGCCGACGAGGTCGTCGAAAAAAAGGGCGCGCAGCAGGCCGTCGACGGCCATGAGGACAATGTACGGGGTCAGGATGGAGAGGAGCGGATGGATCGTGGAGCGCAGGGCCTCCAGGCGCTTCTCATCCATAGAGGATCTCCTCCCGCAGCTCGTCCACGGAGTGGGAGACCAGGCCGCGCAGCGTCGTGTCCTCCTCCCGCACGGCGGAGGAGCTGACGACGAAGGCCTCCACGTCGCGGCCCCGGCGCCTCAGGCCGCGCAGGGCGTCGGCCTTCTCCTCCGGGAGGGGAGGCACCACGGCCAGGACGCGCGTGCCCGTGGGAGCCCCCATGGCGGAGGCGAGGAGCATCCCCGTGAAATCGGCGCGCTCCTCCGTGGAATGCACGCGGGCCAGGATCTCCAGGATGCCCACAGCGTGCCCGTATCCGGCCCGGATCCCCGCGGAGACGCCGCCGCCCGTGCCGGAAACGCTCCCCGTGGCGACGAGACCCACCTGCTGCTTGGCGGCCACGAAGTGGAACACGAGGGACGCCGCGGTCTCCACCGCGCGTTCGATGAGCTGCCGCCTCCGCGTGAGCGGGTAGTCCTCCTCCGTGAGGTCCAGGGCGATGAGGACGGGGAAGTAGAGGGACGGCAGGTACTCCATGGAGCAGAGCTTGCCGAGGCGGGCCGAGGCCTTCCAATGGATGCGCTTCAACTCGTCCCCCGGCACGTACTCCCGCACGGAGCGGAACTGCGTGACGTCCTCGTAGAGGCGGTTGGCGACCCGGAGGTTCCCGGCCGGGAGCCCCCGGGTCTGCACCAGATCCATGGAGAACACCGCGGGATACACGATGACCGCCAGGGGCGCGTCGATCGTCTTCTCCCAATGGGCGAATCCCAGGGCGCTTTCCGCCTGCAGCCTGACGGGACCCAGGTGGAAGTCCCCCCTCTCGTGGCCCTGCGCGACGTAGGAGACCTCCCGGCTCCCGAACGGGCCGAGGCCCATGAGGAAGTCCGTCGGATCGTCGGTGTGGAGGCCGCCCGTGGCGTCCGTGACCCGCAGCGTCCCCACGGGGAAGGGGCCCAGGTTGCGCACCGTGAGGCGGACGGTGAACTTCTGGAACCGGTGCACGCGCAACGGGCCTTCCTCCGCGCGCGCCACGGTCACCAGGCGCGGGCCGATGCGGGACTGGAGGATGGAGAGCGCCTGCACGAGGAGGAGGAACGCGGCCAGGAAGCGGATGAGGCGGAACGGCGCGAACAGGATCCCCAGGGCCAGGAGCAGGAGGAAGAGGATGCCGCGGGGCAGGGAAGACCGCCGCCTCATCGCCCTTCCCGCTCCGGGGGCGGCAGGATCCGCTCCGCGATCTGGCGGATCACCTTCTCCTCCGTGATGCCCTTCAGCAGGTGCTCCGGCTTCACGCTGATGCGCTTCAGGAGGATGGCGGCGCACAGGGCCCGCACGTCCGCGACCTCCGCCTCGGCCCGTCCCCGGATGGCCGCCAGGGCCTGGGCGCCCTTGTAGAGGGCCATGGAAGCCCGCGGGGAGGCCCCGAGCTGGAGGCGCGGGTCCTTGCGCGTCTCCTCCACCAGGTTCAGGACGGTTTCCTTCAGGGCCGCCGGCACGCCGACGGACAGGATCTCCCGGCGCAGCCGGCGGAGGACCTCCAGATCCGTCACGGGGGCGAGGTCCGTCACGGGATGCTTGAGGCGGCGCTGGGACACCATGACCTCCTCCTCCGCCTCGGGCGCCGGGTAGCCCATGCGCAGCGTGAGGAAGAAGCGGTCCTTCTGCGCCTCCGGCAGCGGGAAGGTGCCCTCGAACTCCACGGGGTTCTCCGTGGCGACGAGGAAGAAGGGGTCGGGGAGGGCCATGGGCCGGCCTTCCACGCTGATGCGCCCCTCGCCCATGGCCTCCAGGAGCGCGGATTGCGTGCGCGGCGTGGCGCGGTTGATCTCGTCGACCAGGAGCACGTTGGTGACCACCGGTCCCTGCTTGAAGTCGAAGGCGCCGGTCTTGGGGTTGTACACGGACACGCCCAGCACGTCGGCGGGCAGCAGGTCCGGCGTGCATTGGATGCGGCGGAACTCCCCTCCGACGGACACCGCGAGGGCTCGGGCCAGGATGGTCTTGCCCACGCCGGGCACGTCCTCCAGCAGGGCATGCCCGCCGCACAGCAGGGAGACGAGGAGCATCTCCACGACCTCGGACTTCCCGTAGATGACCTTCTCCACGTTCCTCGTGACTTCCCGGGCCCAATCCTGAGCGGTCATGGGCGTCATTATGGAAGGAAAACGTCCCCTGTCAATTCGCGCCTCGGGCGCGCGGGATCACGTAGGGCCCCTCGGGGATCACGGCGACCGGCCCGCCCCCGGCCTCCGCCCTGCAGGCGGCCATGGTCTCCGCCAGGGAGGGACCCGCCATGCGGACCCCCGTGACCTTCCGGTCCTCCGGCTTGAGGCCATCCGTGAACAGGTGCACCGTGCCGGCAAGCAGGGTCTTGGCCAGGAGCGCCGTCTGCCATTCGTCGATGTCCGCGTTTTCCTTGCGCGCCGCCTCCTCCAGGAAACGGGCGGGGCCCGCCGCGACGAGGCGCTCCTGGGCCGCGCGGAACTCGGCGGACCCCAGTCCCTCGGAGCAGGAGGAGGCGATGAGCATGTGCCCGCCCGGCTCGAGGATGCCCGCCGCGCCCACCATGCCCTTCACGGTCTGGTAGTAGGTGGCGTCCAGGGGGTGCCCGGCCGAGGTGGTGGCCACCACGGGGAACCGGCGGGGGACCTCCACCGTCGCGTAGCGGGTCATGAAGGCCACGGCCGCCTCGTGGGCGTCCGCGACGTCCCCGAAGGCGACGAAGGACAGGCGGCGTTCCTCGTCCAGCACGGTGTTGAGCGACAGGACCCGGCCCACCATGGCGGCGATCTCCATCTGCGCCGCGTGCACGGGATTTCCGTCCAGCACGCAGTTGGCGGAGGAGGGGTGGCCGATGAGGCGCCAGGCGTGGAAGGCCGTGATGGTGTCCCGGTGGGCCACCCCGGGGGTGATGAGCTTGCGGCCTCCGGACCAGCCCGCCATGAAGTGCGGCTCCACCAGGCCGGTCACGAGGCGCAGGTCCGCCTCCACGAAGCGGCGGTCGATCGACACCGGGATCCCGGCACGCGTCGCGCCCAGCCTCGCGTGGGCCGCCGTGTCCCTGGCGAAGTGGTTCTCCACGCGGGCGTGGGAAAGGACCCAGGGGTCCCCCACCAGGCGGGGCAGCTCCTCCCCCTCGTTGGGCCGGTGCAGGCCCGTGGCCACCAGCACGGTGACGCCGTCCCCCGGAACCCCGCAGGCGTGCAGCGTCTCGATGACGGGCCGCAGGAACAGGCCGTTGGGCACGGGACGCGTGACGTCGCAGATGAGGATGCAGGCTTTGCGGCATCCCCGCGCCGCCTCGGCGAGGGACGGGGAGCCGATGGGGGAGGCCAGGGCCTCCCGCACGCCGGAGGCCGGGTCGGGGAGCACGGGCATCGGGGGCTTGCGGATGACGGTGATGTCCCAGTCGTCGGGAAGCTCCAGGGGAAGGCCGTCCCGGCCGTAGCTCATCAGAACTCGCATGGGGGGGAGTATAGGAACCCGGGGGCACGCGGGCAATAGGCGGCGTTTTCTCCTCCGCGTCTTGACCTGGACCGGCCCTGCGCGCTATGTTGCCGTCGTGAAGAAGAAGCGCAATCCGTCCGCCTTCGGCGGGCTTGTTTCCTATTATACCCCACCGCTTGGAAACCGCTGAAGTCGCGGACGGGGTGAGGTGCAATCAAGGCCCCCGGGCTTCGGCCCGGGGGCCTTTTTATTTTCCAGGACCGCGATGCGAAGGAGGCATGCGATGGAAATGGGCGTGAAGGAACAGGTGGAGCTTCTCATGCAGGGCACCGACTACGGAGATCCGGGCCTCGCGCAGAGCATGGCCGGGGAGCTGGGCCAGAGGATCGCGCGGGCGCGGGAGGAGGGGAGGCCGCTTCGTGTCTACTGCGGCTTCGATCCCAGGACGTCGGACCTGCACATCGGCCACACGGTCCCCATCCGCAAGCTGCGGCAGTTCCAGGAACTGGGCCACGAGGTGAGCTTCGTGGTCGGGACCTTCACATCCCTGATCGGGGACCCTGACAAGGACGGCGCGCGGCAGGTGCTGGAGCGGGAGCGCGTGCGGGAGAACGCCCGCACCTACGCGGAGCAGGCCTTCCGCATCCTGGATCCGGCAAGGACCCGGGTCGCCTACAATGACGAATGGCTTTCCCCGCTGAGCCTGGGAGACTTCATCGGCCTGGCATCGCGCTTCACCGTGCAGCAGTTCCTCGCCCGGGACAACTTCCGCCGGCGCTGGGAGGCCGGCGACGCCGTATGGCTCCACGAGACCTTCTACCCCGTCCTGCAGGCCTACGACGCCTTCCACCTGAAGGCCGACGTGCAGGTGGAAGGCTCCGACCAGATCTTCAACATCGTGACCGCGTCCCGCAGGCTCATGGCCGCCCTGGGCGCGGAGCCCAATGTGGCCGTGATCGTAGGGATCCTTCCGGGCATGGACGGATCGGTGAAGATGAGCAAGTCGCTGGGCAACCACATCCCCATCCTGACGCCTCCCGCCGACATGTACGGGAAGCTGATGAGCGTCCCGGACGCGGCCCTGCGCGCCTACTTCGACAGGCTTTCCTCCATGGGCAAGGCGGAGATCGAGGCGCTGTTCCGCGCGATCGCGGACGGAACCGCCAGTCCCATGGACGCCAAGATGCGCCTGGCCCGGGAGATCGTCTCCGTGTTCCACTCGCCGGAGGCCGCGAAGGAGGCCGAGGGGGAGTTCATCCGCGTGCACAGGCGGGGCGGGGCGCCGGAGGACATGCCCGTGTTCCGCCCTACGGCGGGCCAGCGCGTGACGGAGGTGATCGTGGCCGCGGGCCTGGCCGCGACCCGCAGCGAGGCGCGCCGCCTGGTGGCGCAGGGCGGCGTGTTCCTCGACGGGGTGCGCGTGGAGGACCCGGAGGCCCCCGCCGCACGGGGCGTCCTGCGCGTGGGCAGGCGGCGGTTCCTGCGCGTCACGGGCTGTCCTTGACACCCTTCCGGCCTTCCCGGCAGACTGGATCGCACTTTCGCCGGGGAGGAACCGATGGAAAACACGGAACGGAACGGAGGATCGCGCTGGCTGATCGCGGCCATGGGCACGGTCCTCCAGCTTTGCCTGGGCACGGTCTACGCCTGGAGCTATTTCCAGGGCATCCTGACGGCGGAGTACGCCTGGAACAATACGCAGGTCTCCCTCATCTTCTCCTTCGCCATCTTCTTCCTCGGCGTCTCCGCGGCCGTCGGCGGCGTCTGGCTGCCCCGCGTGGGGCCGCGCAGGATGGCCGTGGCCGGAAGCGTGCTCTTCAGCCTCGGCTACGCCGTCGCGGGCCTGGCCCTTTCCCTGAAGTCCCTGCCGCTGCTCTACCTGGGCTACGGGGTGGTGGGCGGAACGGGCCTCGGCCTGGGCTACGTGACCCCGGTGGCCACGGTGTCCAAGTGGTTCCCGGACAAGAAGGGCCTGGCAACGGGCATGGTGATCATGGGCTTCGGCCTGGGGGCCCTCTTCATGAGCAAGATCCTGGCCCCGGTCCTGATCGCATGGACGGGCCGCGACCTGCCCCTGGTGTTCCTTTGCGTCGGCGGCGTGTTCTTCGTCCTGACCTTCACGGCCGCCCTGTTCCTGCGCAATCCCCCGGCGCAGACGGCGGCCAAGGCCTCCCCGGCCGCCGCGGCGCCCGCCTTCACGGCCAGGCAGGCCGTCCTTTCCGGCCGCTTCGCCCTCCTGTGGCTGATGTTCTTCTGCAACATCACGGCGGGCATCGCCATCGTGAGCTTCCAGTCGCCGCTGTTCCAGGACCTGTGGAGGAGGGTGGATCCCGCCCTGAGCGGCGAGGCCCTGACCGCGCTGGGGGCCACGCTCATCGCCGTCAGTTCCCTGTTCAACGGATTCGGCCGCTTCCTCTGGGGCGCCGTCTCGGACAGGCTGGGCCGGGCCATGAGCTTCCGCATCATGCTGGGAAGCGAGGTCCTGGCCTTCGCGGGCCTGCTCTTCGCGTCCAACCCGTGGGTGTTCGCGGGGCTGGTCTGCTGGGTGCTGCTGTGCTACGGCGGCGGGTTCGGCACCATGCCCTCCACGATCTCGGAGACCTTCGGCGCGGGCCTGATGGCCGGCGTCTACGGGGCGGTGCTCACCGCCTGGTCCGCCGGAGGGATCGCCGGTCCGCAGATCGTGGCCTTCCTGAAGGACGCCGTGCCGCAGCGCGCCTCCTTCTTCGCCTTCCTGGCGGGCCTGGGCTTCCTCGCCGTCGGCTTCGCCGCCTCGCTGTTCCTCTCCAATGCCCCCTTCGCGCCGCGCGTCGGGCAAAAGCCGGCCCGCGCGGCGGACTGAGCGCGCCGATGCCCTGGATGCAGGCGTACGATCCCCTGGGCGGCGCGGCTGCGTCGGCCCTCTGCGCCGCGGTCCCCCTTCTCCTGCTTCTGGGGCTGCTCGGCGCCGGAAAGCCGCGCGGCGCGCTGCCCGCCGCTATCGGGGCCGCCGCCGCGCTGGCCATCGCCATGGCCGTGTGGGGCATGCCCCCCGTCCTGGCGGTCTCCGCCGCCGCACTGGGGGCGGCCTATGGGCTGTTCCCCATCCTCTGGATCGTGGTGGCGGCCATCTGGGTCTTCCGCCTCAGCGTGGAGTCGGGCCGCTTCCAGTCCATCCGGGCTTCGCTCGCCGCCGTCACGGACGACCGGCGGACGCAGGTCCTCTTCATCGCCTTCTCCTTCGGCGCGTTCCTGGAGGGCGTGGCGGGCTTCGGCACGCCGGTGGCCATCACGACGGCCATGCTGATCGGCCTGGGCTTCGATCCCTTCCGCGCCGCCCTGCTCTGCCTCGTGGCCAACAGCGCCCCCGTGGCCTTCGCGGCCGGAGGCGTTCCCGTGGCGGTCGCCGCCCAGGTGAGCGGCCTTCCCGTCATGGACATCAGCCGCGCCGTGGGCCTGCTGCTGCCCCCCCTCTCCCTCGTGGTGCCGTTCCTGCTGGTGTGCATCCTTTCGGGGTGGAAGGGCCTCCGCGGCGCGCTGCCGGAGGCCGTCGTCGCGGGACTGTCGCTCGCGCTGCCCCAGTTCCTCCTGTCCCGCTTCGCCGGGCCCGCCCTGACGGGGCCCGTCTCGGGCCTGTTCTCCATGGCCGCGATGTACGCCTTCCTCAGGCTGCGCGGAAGGAAGCGCGCGGAAAGCCCGCAGGCCTCCGGGAAGGCCCCGTCCCCGGCGGAGAACCTGCTCTCCTGGTCGCCGTTCCTCCTCATGAGCGTCCTGGTCCTGTTCTGGAACGCGGGGCCCGTGAACCGGTTCCTCGCCGGCCTGGACCCCGTCTTCCGCTGGCCCTTCCTGGACGGAGGCATCCTGAAGGCCGTGCCCGCGGCGGGAACGGCCCCCGTGGCGGCGGTCTTCACGCTGCCCCTGGCCTCCTCGGCGGGCACGGCGATCCTTCTGTCCGGGATCCTTTCCGCGTTCCTGCCTCCGGCCCTCGGCCCGCGCAGGGCGCTCGCCGCGCTCCGGGATACCGTGCGGTCCCTGGGGGGCACCATCGCCACGGTATGCCTGGTCCTGGCGGCGGCCTTCACCATGAACTACGCGGGCATGAGCGCGTCCCTGGGCCTGGCCGTCGCCGCCGCGGGAGGCCTGTTCCCGCTGTTCGCGCCGCTCCTGGGCTGGCTGGGGGTGCTCCTGACGGGCTCCGACACGTCGTCCAATGCGCTGTTCTGCGGCCTGCAGCGGACCACGGCGGACCGCCTGGGGCTGGATCCGGCGCTTCTCGCGGCGGCCAACACGGCCGGCGGCGCCGCGGGCAAGATGGCCTCGCCGCAGAGCGTCGCCGTGGCCGCGGCCGCCGCGGGGCTCCCGGGCGGGGCGGGGAGGCTGCTGCGGGCCGCCCTCCCCTACAGCGCCGCCATGGCGACGCTGGTGGCGCTTCTCGCGGCGGTCCTGGCGTCGTAGGGGAGGTCCGCGGCCTCAGCGCCTTCCGTACGCCTTCACGGCGTCGAAGATGGCAACCACGTTCTCCGGGGGCGTGTCGCCCTGCACCTGGTGGGACGGGGCCACGATCAGGCCGTTCCTGCGGCCCAGAACGTCCAGGATGCGGGTCGTCTCGTCGAACACCTGGGAAGCGGTGGCGTGCGGCAGCAGGTTCACCTCGTCGATGGCTCCGTGGAAGGAGAGGCGGTCCGCGAAGCGCGGCCCCAGCTCCTCCGGCTTCATGCCGGCCGCCGTCACCTGGATGGGCTCCAGGATGTCCAGGCCCAGTCCGATCAGGTCGTCGATCACCGGGACCAGGGAGCCGCAGGAGTGGTAGAAGGTCTTCAGGCCCATGTCCTTGAAGGCGCCGATCAGCCTGCCGGTGTGCGGCTTGATCCGCTCCCGCCACAGGTCCGGCTGCAGGAGCATGCCGGACTGGCCGCCGATGTCGCCTCCGGAGCCCACCACGTCGATTCGGCCGCCGGCGGCGGCCAGCACGCGCCGCGCCCTGCCGAGGAACGTGTCCACGACGCGCGTGCAGATGCGGTCCTGAAGCTCCGTGTTCTCGTAGAGGTCCAGCATGAAGCGCTCGAAGCCCCGCATGTACCACGGGGTCTCGAAGGCGCCGCCGGCGAAGAAGAGGATGCCGCGCGGCTCCTTCGTGTCCACCTCCGCGATCCGGTCCGGGATGGCGCCGTAGTCCCACCAGTCCAGGGAAGGCCAGTCGTGGGCGTCCACGTCCGCGGCCGACCGGGCACCCCCCAGGGGGTATTCGACGATCTCGTAGTAGGTGTTGAACTCGTTCTCCGCCTTGCGGAAGCGGCAGCCCCAGAAGTCGACGCCTTCCCCTCCAAGGGGCGGGGTGGACCGCTCCCGGGGGCCGATGAAGGGGACGTAGACCCAGCGCAGGTCCACGTCCAGGACGTCCATGACCTCCCGGTCCGTCTTCACGCCCAGGTGGGCGCGGAGGGACGCCCATGCCTCCGGCGTGCAGCGCAGCCCCGAGGCGGGGCGGTCGGTGCGGCGGCGTTCCGCGGTTGCGATGACCCTTTCCCTGCTGTTCATGGAAGGGGATTGTCGCACGGACGCGGAGCGCATGACAATCCGGGCGGCGGGTACCCGTCAGCCGCAGCAGGCGGAATCGCGCCCGCAGGAGGGCGCGCCGCCCCGCAGCATGGAGCCGATGACGGCGGCCGCGCAGCCCACCCCGGCCTTCACGCGGAGGGCGTGGACGGGGCAGTTCCTGGCGCAGGCGCCGCATTCCATGCAGGCCGCGCGGTCCAGGATCCGCGCCTTGCCGCCCTCGACGGCGAACACGGCGTGGGGGCAGACCTCCACGCAGGCGCCGCAGCCCGTGCAGGCTTCCCGGGAAAGCTCCAGGGTGAGTCCGTTTCGAAGGTAATGCGCATTCATGCCGCGTCTCCTATGCGCCCATCGCCCGCGAGGCGACGAACAATCCGATGCCGAGGACCAGGGAGGCGGCCATGGGAATCAGGCCGCGCCGCACCTCCAGTTCCGCGCCCGTCTGGCACGTGTAGGTGGAGGCGCCCGTGAAATTCATGGCAATGTAGGCCACGACCGGCATGACGGCCAGCGTGACGGCGGCCGTCTGGAGCGCCCCCAGGCCCATGGCCAGGGAGGAGCCGATGCCCCAGAGGATGCCCAAGACCGCGCCCTTGAGGCAGAAGGCCTGGAACGGCAGGTAGGGAAGCAGGGCAGGGAAGACCATGGTCCCGACCAGCAGGGAGCCGAACAGGGGGAAGAACACGGAGAAGAAGCGCCAGGCGTAGCCGGCCGAGAAGGGGACGGCCGCCAGTCCCGAGGCCGCGAGGAAAGCCAGGAGGTACGGCAGGGCGTGGCGCAGCTCCACGGGCGCCACGGCCATGCGGTCGGCAAGGTCGAAGCGGACCTTCCGCATGGCGTCGTCCTTCTTCATGCCGGCGGCCAGGAAGGCGGGGACGTCCGCCGCGCGCACGGGGCCGTAGACGACCCGGAACCCGGAGCCCTTCTTCACCTCCGGCGCCGAGACGCCGGATGCGCCCAGCTGGGGCAGGATCAGCGTCCCGTGGGACACCACGCCGTCCAGTCCGACGGCCGCGATGCGATGCAGCAGTTCCTCCGTCCCGAAGGTGCCCTTGCCGGCCGCGCACCAGACGTTGATGCCCTTGGTGTCCAGCACGAGGATCCAGGCGTCGATGCCCGCCAGTTCCTTCCGCAGCGCGTCGAAGGAGAGCTTGTAGTTGGCCGTCACCAGGACCGGGGATCCGGAACCCGGCTTGCCCACCGCGTAGAGCCCCGGACGCACGGAGTAGCCCATGCGGCCCATGTCCCAGCGGACCTTCCGGCCGCCCAGGATGTCGCGCCGCGTGAGCCGGGTGGAAACCGCGGGGATGCGGATCCCGTCGGCGGCGACGGACCCTTCCACGAACTCCTGGTCGAACGCGGTGCCCTTCAGCGGCCCGCCAGGGCCCACGCCGCACCCGCAGGACGTCTCTTGCCTCATGGACAACACTCCCTTCTCATGCAATGCATCGCCGTGCCCAGCAGGGATACGGCTTCCGCCACCGAGGCCCGCTTCCCCTCCGGGATGAAGGAGAACATGAGCCGATAGGATTCGTCGCACAGTCCGTTGATCGAGTCGGCCTTCTTCCGGCCCTTGGGCGTCAGGCTCACGACCTGGCATCTGCGGTTTTCCGGATCCGGCTCCCGGTTGAGGAGGCCGGACTGGACCAGGCCGTCCACCGCGCGGCTGAGCGTGCTCTTGTCCAGCTCCAGGACCGCCGAGAGTTCCGTGACGCCGGTCCGGCCCTTTTCCGCCACTTCCATGAGGAGGTGGCATTGGGCCAGGGTCACGCCGCAGCATCCCGTCTCGGAGGAGAGGGAGCGGGCGATCTCCCGCTCCAGGACCCGCAGGTCCCGGCGGAACCTTCCGATCTCCACGTCGACATCGCTTTCGTCCGTCTTCATTGTGTATGCTGCAACAATTGTAATATACAACAGACAAATTGTCAAACGGCCGCTCCGGGCGCGCCGCGGTCTGCCCGGCCTATTCCCGCGGTCCGAACGGGCGCTCCGCATACGCCCGATACGCGGGCTTCCGGCCTTCCCTGCCGATCACCAGGCCGATGGTCATTCCAATCATCCCAGGATCATCACCTTCACGGTCTCGCCGCGGTGCGCGGAGGCGAACGCGAAGGCCTCCCGCGTCTCGCGGAACGGGAAGCGGTGGCTGATGAGGGGCTTCAAGTCGATGCGGCCCGCGGCCAGGAGGGCGATGGAACGCGGATAGGCGTTGGCGTAGCGGTTCACGCCCCGGACGTCCAGCTCCTTGTCGATCACCTGTTCGACGGGGAACGGGAAGCTCTCCTTCTCCGGCCACCCGATCAGCGTCACGACGCCGCCGCGGGAGGCCAGGCGGGGCGCCAGGGAGGCGCCGGCGGCGGAGCCGCTCGCGTCGAAGACCCAGGGCGCCCCGAGGCCCCCCGTGAGGTCCGAGACGGCGCGCTCCGCCTCCGACGTGCGCGGGTTCACCGTGGCGGCGCCGCAGAGCCTGGAGGCCAGGGCCAGGCGGTGGTCCATCACGTCCACGGCGATGAGCCGGGCGGCGCCGAAGGCCGCGGCGGCCAGCATGGTGACGAGTCCGATCGGGCCCGCGCCGATCACCACGGCCGTGGCCCCCGCCGAGAGGCCGGAACGGGAACACGCCTGGACCGCCACGGCCAGCGGCTCCACGAAGGCCCCCGTCTCGTCGTCCATCGTGTCGGGGAGCGGATGGGCGAAGTCCGAGGCGACCGCCGCGTACTCGGCGAAGGTGCCGTTGACGGGAGGCGCGGACATGAAGACGACGTCGCGGCAGAGGTTGTAGCGGCCCGACTTGCAGAGGGGGCAGCGCCGGCAGGGAACGCCCGGTTCGATGGAGACACGGCCGCCCTCCCGGGGGCCGCTGCCGTCGGCCGCCGCGCGCGTGACGACGCCGCAGGCCTCGTGGCCGGGGATGTAGGGACGGTCCACCCGGAAGGGCCCGAGCTTCCCGTCCTCGTAGAAGTGGATGTCGGAGCCGCAGAGGCCGTTGGCCCGGACGGCCACGAGGACCTCATTGGGCCTGGGCTGCGGGACGGGAACGTCCTCCATGCGAAGGTCGCGCGGACCGTGAAGAACCGCTGCTTTCATGAACGGGAAGATACACGGACGCCGGAAGACGCGCAACGGGACGCGGCCCGGCCTGTCCGGTCCATACGGTGGACGCCTCCGCGCGGGAGCGCTCCCCCGTCCCCACCTTGACGCGCACCGGAGCCGCCGATAGGCTGGCGGCGTGCGTGTGGTTGCCGTCCGCAGTTTCGCCTGTCCCCTGGATTCCTATCTGCCCCATCTCGCCGGAGCCTGGAGGGCGTACCTCGCCTCCGTCGCGCCGGCGGGCGTCGCGGCGGCGCCGCCCGCCGGACCGAGGCTTTCCGATGCCGAGCTGTTCGAAGCGGCGTCCGCGGTGAAGACGCTCTCTCGCGGCCTCACGAGGGAACGGGGCCTCGCGGGCAGTCCCTACATGGAGGATCCCCGGCTCCTGGGCGGGTATCTGCTTTTCTATTGGCCCGTTTCGTACGCGCAGACCTGGGCCGCCCTCCTTTCCGCGGGGCTCGCGCCGGGCCTGGCCGCGGGCCACGGGGACGGCGGGAGGCCTTCGGTCCGGCGCGCTCTGGACATCGGCTCCGGTCCCGGACCCGCGGCCTTCGCGCTCCTGGACGCCGGCTGCCCCGAAGTGACGGCCGTGGACCGCAGTCCCGCCGCGCTGGAGCTGCTCTCCGACGTGGCGCGCAGGGCGGGGCGTCGCGTCGATACCGAGGTGTACGACATCGGCCGCGGGGGGGGCGTACCGTCCGGCCGCTACGACCTCATCACCGCGGTGCACGTCCTGAACGAGCTCTGGCCGGACAGGCTGGACCGCATCGACCTGCGCCGCAAGCTGCTGCAGCGCCTCTCCGCCGTGCTCGCTCCGGGCGGACGGTTCCTGATCGTGGATCCGGCGCTCACTTCCACGGCCAACGACGCCATCACGCTGCGCGACGAACTGGCCGGTCTGGGCTGGCGCGTGCACGCCCCGTGCACCCGTTCGGGACCCTGTCCCGCCCTGCCGGATGGAACATGCCACGCGGAAGTGGCATGGGAGCCGCCGGTTCCCGTCATCCGGCTGGCCCATGCCGCGCGGATCGGACGCGAGGAACTCGACTTCTCCTATTTCCTCCTGGAGCCTCCGGAGCCGGGCGCCCACAATGCGGCCGCGGAACGCAAGCCGGCCATCCTGGTTCCGGCAGGCGGCGGCCCCGGGGTCCCGGAGGGACTCTGGCGCGTGGTTTCGGACCGTTTCCTCGCCAAGAGCGGACGGCTGCGATTCCTGGTCTGCGGACCGGAGGGCCGGATCCCCTTTTCCATGGACGGCAAGTCCCACTGGCCGGTGTCCAAGACCTTCCGCGCCCTGCGCCGCGGAGATCTGATCCGGATCGCGGAGGCGGAACGACGCGCCACGGGGCTGGGTCTCGCGGAAAAGACGGTGCTGCAGATCGTTTCCCGCACGCCGGAGCTCTCCTGCCGGGAGCCGGAGTCCGGGCGGGGTCCCGCGCCGCGGCGTCCGCCGGAACGCCACGGGCCTACCCATCGGGTCTTCCGGAAGAAGGGCCGACGGCCGACGGGGTAAAGGGAGCCGTCAACTCCAGAGCTTCCGCAGTTCTTCAGAGAGCGTCTCCATGGTGAATGGCTTTTGGATGAATCCCGCCGAACCGCCGTCCTGCGCGCCGTCTTCGACGGATTCCGCGTATCCCGACATGGTGAGGATCCTCAATCCCGGGCGGGCGGCCGCGAGCCGTCGGGCAAGCTCCCGTCCGTTCATGTCGGGGATCACCAGGTCGGTGATGACGGCACCGACGGCGTACCCGTGCTCTTCCATGACCGCCATCGCCCCTACGGCGTCCGACGCGCGGAACGTGCCGCATCCCAGGCGTTCCAGCATCCGGCAGGTCAGATCCCGCACGCACTCGTCGTCCTCCACGACCAGGACCGTCTTCCCGGTCCATGGCAGGCCGGTTTCGGGTCCCGTCACCCGCGGCGGGACGGCGGATTCCCGCATCAGGGGCAGGCGGATGGTGAAGACGCTTCCCCGGCCCACCTCGGAGTCCACCAGGACCCGGCCGCCATGCCTTCTGACGGTGCCGTACACCGTGGCAAGGCCCAGGCCGGTGCCCTTCTCCTTCGTGGTGAAGAACGGTTCCGACAGGCGGGCCAGCACTTCGCGGCCCATGCCGCTGCCCGTGTCGCTCACCGCAAGCAGGGCGACGCGTCCCGTTCCGGGAGGGTCCTGGGGCCCCGCATCCGCCGCCGAAAGGCATACCGTGAGATCCCCTCCCGTGGGCATCGCGTCCTGGGCATTCAGGACCAGGTTCATGACGGCCAGCTCGATCTGTCCCCGGTCCGCGCATACGGGCAGGGGTGCCTCCGGGATCTGGAAATGGAGGCGGACGTCCCCGCGTACCGAGCGGCGCAGGAGACCGCGGAAAGCGCGGAGCGCGCCCGCGAGGTCCATGGGGTTCATGGCCGCGGCCTTCTTCCTGCCGAACTCCAGCAGCCTGCGTGCGAGGTCCTTGCCCAGTTCGGCGGCCTGTACGATCTGCAGAAGCTCCTCGTGCCCGTACGCGCCGCTTGGAGTGTCCTTCAGGAGCAGGTCCGCGTAGCCCAGGATCGGGACGAGAAGGTTGTTGAAGTCGTGCGCCACGGAACCGGCAAGCCGGCCCATGGATTCCCTCTTGCCGTCTCCCGCCTGGAAGGCCCACGCCGCCAGCCTTCCCACGATGCGCAGGTCCTCCTGCCCGTAGTCCGAAGCCTTGTCGGCCACGCAGATCAGGGCCGCGGGCGCGCCGTCTTCGGGGATCGGAACGGCCAGGAGGCGCTCCTTGGGTTCCCGGGTCCCGTCCCCGCGGATGTCGTTGTCGATGAAGGGGGTTCCGCGCCGCGCCGCCTCCCCCCAGATTCCGGCGTCTTCCAGGCTTTCCACGGGCCGTCCCTCGAGGCCCCCGCGGAAGCGGATCCCGTATGCCCCCCGCCGGACATCGTACCAGTACAGGCGGCCGAGGCGGCTTCCCGTCCGCGAGGCCGCCTCCTCCAGGATGAAGTCCAGGAGTCCCATGAGGTGGGGCGGGGCCTCCCGCAGGATCCGCGGGCCCTCCACGTCACGCGGAAGCATCCCGCCTCCTCCCGGCCGCTTCCAGGGCCGCCAGCGCGATCAGCAGACCGAAAAGGACCGGCTTGGGGCCGATCCGGATCCCGCTCCCCATGATAGCCTCCTCGCGTCCTTCCGGCCGGCGTGCCGAAGGACGCCTTCATCGTAGCGCCTTCCGCCGGACGGCCCCTATAGCCGATCCGGGTTACGGGAGGACGCGTTTTTGATTAAAATTAAACAAACCACCGGCTATGCCGGTGGTCATGTAATGAAGGCTATGCCGTGAGAACGGTTGTAGGATAAAATCGGCTGTGGCAAAGTGGAAAAAACAGTCCCATGTAATCTA
>Ga0153915_10000299_pt1 | contig 45034 bp, 42 predicted proteins | sample Opewatmetagenome_2_FD_107003 | JGI IMG/M metagenome (GOLD analysis project Ga0153915, IMG submission 107003) | Freshwater wetland microbial communities from Ohio, USA - Open water 3 Core 3 Depth 3 metaG | ecosystem: Environmental > Aquatic > Freshwater > Wetlands | place: USA: Ohio, Lake Erie...
GTCTCTGAGCTGGGATTCATCTTACCCTCGACAACGTTTCCCTCCATGTCCAGAATCATGACATCCTCGGGCAGCATTTGGTCGTAGTGCTTCTGGCTGTAAGTTATTGCAACGTGATCATCGACTCTTGCGCTCACGTTGCCTGCAGTTCCAGCAACAAGCCCTTCCTTGAGTAATTCCTTGCAGATACCTTGTATCTCTTTCTTCACTTTCTCGTACATTACTGTTCATCTCGATGACCGTACCAAATCTCCGTCCACTTGGAGTAGCACGACTTGTAGGCATTCGCTCTCTCGTCAGGATCCACAACTGGTTTCCACTGTACCATCGCGTGAGCCGCAGCCTGCAAACTGGGATACCAGCCAGCGCCACGCGCTGCGCAGATAGCCGCCCCAAGGAGGCTACCTTCTGACTGAAGCGTGGTATGCACTGGTCTGTTCAATACGTTGGCAAGCATTTTTGTCCAAACTGGACCACGGGTCATACCGCCTATCGCCTTCACCGCCTTCACCTGCGCGAACTCAGCGAGCTGGTCGCAGTTGCCACGTATTGAGTAAGTGATATTTTCCATAACTGCATGAATCAAACTTGCTGCATTCAGGGAAACAACATTCGGAAGAGCAGGCTGAGGGAAGAAGATTCTCGCTTGAGGCACTTCGGTCATCTTTCTACAATCCATGATGCTCGGTCCCAAGCCCGCATAGGTCTCATTGCTGCCCGGCGGAATCGAGGCAACAACCTCGGACAGCTTGCTGAATGTCTGGCTGACGCACTTCTCCGGATTCTCAGCGCGTTCACAAAGCAGACGGACGGCCCAATCAAGAAGAGCACCAGTAAGCATGGAATTGCTCTCTACGGTCCACTGTCCGGGAATCATATGGCAGCTCGTCCAGAGCTTCTGATCCGGCACACATATCGCGCAATCCGTAACCAGCATCGAGGGCGCTGTACTGCCTGCTATGACCGTAATCTCGTTAACATCCGTCTCGGTCGCAACCAATGCACAATGGGTGTCGGTCCCGCCCTGAGCAACCTTAAGCCCTGCGGGCAGCCCACATTCTCGTTCTGCTTGTTTGCTGACTTCGCCAACGATGGTTCCAGCTTCGTGTATCTCAGGCAGGATTGACAAGTCTGCTTGAACAGCATCCGCTATGTCAGGACTCCAATCCCTCGACTTGACATCGAAGAAACCCGTACCACTTGCAGACGAGGGATCTGCAACGAAGGACCCGGAAAGTCGGTAGGTGATCCAGTCATTTATGGGGAGCATGTGGGCCACCGTTTGGCGAATCTCAGGCTCTTCTTCTTCGAACCATGCGAGTCTCGATGGAGCAAAGACCAGCGGAGGCCAGCAACCCGTAATCTCGTGGAATCTCTCCCCTAGAGCATCTTCAATGATGTATTGAGTCATGGCTCCGCGTGCGTCCATGTTAGGACCGCCATAGAGCTCTTGTCCATCCTTGTCAAGAAAGACCACTCCGTGGCGCTGGCTTGTTGTGGCGACAGCTTCAATCTCCGACTTGGGAATACCTGAGACCTTCAAAGCCTGCCGAATGACAGCACATGTAAGATTCCAGAATTCCTTGGGGCTGAACTCCTTCGCTATCTCAAGGCTGGCAGGAGTTGTATAACCCCAAGGCTTTCTGCCCGCTCCAAGGACTTCGCCATGACGACTCACAATCATACATCTTACGCCGGTCGTCCCGGCGTCAATGGCGGCCACTACCATCTACTTGCCCCTCCTTTCGAATACCTCGGGGTTCAACACGTGCAGCGGTCTTTTGCCCCTGACAAAGGCAACGATGTCAGCTGCAATCATTGCTGATTGACGTTCCATAGTCTCTATTGTATTCCCGCCCATGTGTGGAGTAACAACAACATTGTCAAGACCTAGAAACACATTGTCAGAGTCAACAGGTTCCATCGAGAAAACATCAAGGCCCGCACCTGCAATTGTCGCGGATTTGAGAGCATCCAGAAGGGCCGCTTCATCAGCGACCATCGCCCTTGCTGTATTGATGAATATGGCTGTCTTCTTCATCTGTGCGAATTGCTTCGCACCTATCATTCCCTTTGTCTCGGGAGTTGGCGGGCAGTGGATTGTTACGATATCAGAGCGCTTCAGTAGCTCGTCAAGCTTCACTACCTCAGCTCCAACTTGACGAACTCTTGTGTTGTCCACGTATGGGTCATAAACGAGAAGTCGCAACCCAAAAGCTTGGAGACGTTTTGCGACTTCAAACCCAATCGAACCAAGACCAATGATGCCAACACTCCGGCCATATAGCTCGAAGCCCGCCAATGTCTTGTACATACGGGCGAAATCCCCGAAGCTATTTACGAAGAAATCGCCTTTCAGAAAACGTTCACACGAAACAATCTTGCGGGCAACGCTCAAAATCAGTCCTATCGTATGCTCTGCGACAGCATTCGTGTTCCTGCCCGGGGCACTGATCACAGGAATCCTCTTGGCAGTCGCAGCCGGGATGGAGATGTTGTTCGGGTCGTTCCTCGCAGACCCGATGAGCTTCAGAGATGTGCTGGCAATCACTTCTTCCTTGACCTCGTCGCCCTCCACCACAACAACGTCAGCACCAGCCTCTTTGATTGGCTTAGTGAGAGAATCTCCCAAGTAGAGCTTGCCTGTCTCAAGCCAGCTCTGGTGCACAACCGTCACACCAGCATCTCTGAGGGTCTTCAGTCCAGACTCGGAAAATGGTGCAGTTATGAGTGCTTTCACGTCCATCACCGTGACCCGCGTATTGAACCGGAATGAACGCCGCCCTTAAAACATTCATGGACTCGCGTCAAGATAGTCACGCCGTCATGGACACCGGACCTGACTCCGCATACTGTGATCAAAGGCCGATGAAACGATAGAAAACCCGGAACCAGACGTTTCGACCTACAACAGGAGCTTCTGCAACTTCAGCAGATCAGGGACCTCGCCTTTTGTCTTTAGCTTGCCCGCGGAATACGCCGCCATGGGACTTTCTGTCTTGGCCATTATGCCGAGGAAGACCGTGGAGTCCATTGTCACCTGCAATTCAGATGGTACTACTCCCTCACCGACTGCTAGGACTTTTCCATCACCAATTTTCAGATACATGCTTGTATTGATATCAGGAAATACAAACTGGAGCGTCTTGTTGTAGCCCACGAATCTCTTCTGTATCTTGGGGTCATCGAATCGCTTCGCGATTTCTTTGAGGTGAGCTAGTACCTTCTCTCTAGACATCCAAATACCTTGACCTGAACAGATTACAAATGCGGATTTATCCTCTATGTATTTCCCGGCCTGTGGTCTCCCCGCCATGTCAAGCTCCGACCGGAGGCTTCGCTTCATGCGACGGTTGCTCCCTTAGCATGTCCGCAAAGGCTTAACGGGAAATACGATTGATTGAAGCAGTGATACGCCCAAGTGGTGTATTCCACAACTAGTGGTGCTAGGCAGTATGAGTGATATCTTTGGCATGATAATGCACGATGCCAGTGAGGGGCAGATGGCAGAACACAAGATCGAACGAGATGATGGTTTTGTAACTGACAGCAATGGCAAGCAATACGTTGCCCCGATTGAAGAATGGCAGGAATCCGAAAGACTCGCAATTCCAGTTGCCAAGAGCCCTGTCTTAGACATAGGGTGCGGAGCTGGCCGCGTAGGTCAGTACTTGATTGTCCACGGATTAGATTGGGTTGGCATAGATGTCTCGCCTGGTGCAATAGAGGCATGCAGACGGAGAGGCCTCGACAGTGTACATCTCATGTCGGCCGATGAAATCAGACTCAGAAGACGAGACTTCAGAACTGTCATTATGTTTGGCAATAACTTTGGTGTCGTTGGAGGCAAGGATAAGGTCGCAAAGATGCTGAAGCAATTATACAAGGTAACGACTCGGGATGCAATAATACTGGCAGGCTCAAGGGATCCTAGGGCCACAGATGAAGAGGCACATCTGAAATACCATCAGTGGAATCAGTCTCGTGGTAGACCCGCGGGACTCGTCAGGCTTAGGATGCACTACAAGGGTTTGACTGGTCAGTGGTTCGAACTATTGTTGAGCAGTCCTGAAGAGATGAGCGAGGTGGCCGAACGCGCAGGCTGGCACCTTACCAAGACGTTCGGCGAAAGGAAGTACTACGTAGGGCTACTGGAAAAGTAACAATAATCGTGAATCGGGATTCCGAACTTATTTTGCAGCCATTCATAATGCTGAATAGACCGTGTCTGTTCTGGAAGAACTAGGCTGGTGGGTTTACTGTTTGAAAGGATTTGATAAGCTTCATGAAAAGCTGCCCGGCTACCCAGGCAGGAGAATCGCGCTATTGCCGCTCAGGGGATTGGTAGCTTCGACAGTAGCTTTTCTAGGCCTGATCTTATTGGACATCCTGCCACGCATCTTCAGCAGTGTTGAGCTACTCGTACTAGCTGAACCTTTCATTCCGCTACTTGGTAGCCTCTTGGTCGCGGCAGTTGGATTGTGGCTCATAGGAAGCCTGTGGAACAAGAGAGATGTGATGAAGGCCAAGTATGGTAGTCTTGCATACCAAAAGATGATATCCAGAGGAGTTGTGGGCGTGTTCCTTATTCCTTCTCTCGTCTTTCATGCATTCACCTCAATTCGTTCATTGCCTCCTAGCCCTCCAGTTAATGAACTCACGACTCAGTGGTCACAATCGCTACTGTTTGCCTTCGGGATTACTGGGGATGCTGATCTGCTGCTGCGCATCGGGGTAGCAGCATTCCTATTTGCCTTGGGCGCCCTCACTGTACGCAGCGCGCTCACCACATTCGGAATAGACTACATGACCGTCGTATACCTCTATTTTCCAGACGAATCGGAAGTGCAACAGCATGAAATCTATTCAGTCGTACGTCATCCTGCGTATTTGGGAGCTGTTCTTATGGGCGCCGCAGCATTCGTGTTCAGATGCTCCGTTTACTCTGCTCTGATTTTCATAATCGTATACGGCGTGTTCAGAATCCAGATCGCACGTGAAGAAAGAGAGCTTGTTGAGAGATTCGGTAACTCATACAAGGACTATATGAAGAAAGTTCCTGCGCTTCATGTTCGGCTGCATAGCATAAGGGCTTTCGCAAGATTTCTGACATACAGACCTTCTAGATGACAGCTGCTTGACCCCGTGTTCGGCTCGGACTTCGGCGCCACCTTTGTCACTCCATGGCTAAATCGATAATGAGATTCGGAGCGCCACAGGCAATCTATTAGGGAGAGCCTGTAGCGTTACGAAGATAAGGAGACTCCTGTGAAATCCTATGAGCAAAAGGAGGAATTCGTGTTGGCAGTCTCAACAAATACACCAAGGAATTCAACACCTCTTGGCGTCTCGATCCTTGCGCTTCTTGATGTCGTAATTGGTATCTTCTCAGTGTGGGTAGGCGTGAATACCGAGTTCATCAGACTAGGTCATCATCTTGTGATGATAGACACCGTGCAGCTTGGCGACCTAGTACTTGGGATCGTCCTCATAATAGCGGGATTCGGCCTGTGGAAGATGAAGTACTGGGCTTGGCTGATTAGTGTGCTGTTCATGATCATAGGTCTCGTCTTGAATGTTGGCGCAGTGTTGATCGACTTCGAACTCATTCATCGCTACATCTTGGCGATTCTGGTCCGCATTATCGTGATTGCGTATCTGTTGCAGCCAGAAATAAGCAGCAAGTTCAAGTAACTGATTAGATTGGGTATGAGTGTTCTCGGCGGCGAGGACCATTTAGACCCAACTGCCCATTGGGCAGAAAGGGAGCTTGCGAACATGGGCTTGAGAGCGAAGGTGAGCTATGCTTCAGGAAACTTGGGAGCATCTCTACTCTACAACGCCTTCGCGACATTTGCATTGACCTTCTACGTTGACAAGAAATACATCGGACTTGATGGAGTCCTGTACGGGATGGCAATCGCCATATACGGTGTATGGAACGCGATTAACGATCCTCTTTTCGGGGTCCTCTCAGACAGAACACGTACTAGGTGGGGGAGAAGAAGGCCTTACATATTCATAGGTGCAATCTTCCTCTTCGTGACATACTTGCTGGTCTGGACTCCTCCGGTGACAGGGCTTCCACTAGCTGAACCATTCAATGTCCCGATATTCATCTACTTCCTTCTCACCATAATCGCATTCGACGGGTTCTACACGCTGGTCAGTGTCCCTTACGTTTCCATGTTTCCGGAGCTCTATGAAAGTCCAAAGGACAGATCACAGGTTCAGCTCTTCAGACAGTTGTTTGCAGCCTTGGGTCTCATACTCGCTTTCACGATGCCAATGATGATTGAAACTCTGTCAAGGACAATGACAGTATACGATGCTTACAAGTACGTGGGCCTAGCCCTTGGCGTGGTGGGATCAGTTCCTTTCATAATCTCCGTAATCTGGAACAAGGAAAGAAAGGAACTAAGCCTAGAGACAAATCCTTCACTTGGGCCAACTCTGAAGACCACGTTAGGGAATAGGACGTTCCTCATATTCGCCGTGGCCTACCTAATGATACAGTATGCCTTTCTGTGGATGCAGAGCATGCTGGAGTTTTTCTCAACTAACATCCTCGGTATAGGAAAAGGCGACGTGACGATCTTGTTGCTGGCCATGTTCGTCTCAGCGCTGCCATTTCTTGCGGTGTGGGCCGCAGCTTACAGGAAATACGGGACTAGGAAATGCTTCATCGCGACCATGTCTGTCTTCGCGATTTCACTCCAGCCGTTTCTGTTTGTATCGGGCCTCACTCAGGTTTTGCCCATAATGTTCGTTGCTGGCGTTGGCCTCTCAGGATACATGATGCTGCCTGAAGTAATGGTGAGCGAGATTATTGATGAAGACGAGGTCAAGTCAGGGATCAGAAGAGAAGGAGTATACTTCGGAATGAATGGCTTTCTCGGGAGATTTGGATTCGTACTAAGCGGATTGACAGCCGCGTTCTTCTTTGGACTGACCGGATATCAGGGTGGTACTCCGCCGACACCAGAAGTCAGTCTGATATTCAGGCTGGCCATGACGACAATCCCGCTGATGGCCATGGGGCTCGCACTTGTCTGTCTGAAGTACTACCCGCTTCACGGGGAAAGACTAGATGCAGTAAGAAAAGCAATGGACAAGATGCACATGGAAAAGGCAGAGCGTCTGGAGGCAGCCCCTAAAGAAGAGAAGCTATGAGGATTGTTCCTCAATGCATCTAGGTCCCTCATTCGAGGGGTTGTTCACAAACGAGGATACACTAAAGACCTCCATGTCAATGGATGGATATGAATCAAGCAATGCCTTCAGTACTGACGAATCAACCTTCTCCTTTGTCAGCCACATATCGTACTCATCGCGCGAAAGAATTACTGGCATTCTGTTGTGAATCTTAGAAAGCAATTCGTTCGGCACGGTTGTGACAATCGTTGCACTCGCATTCACCTCAGCCGTTGGTGACTCCCAGAGGTCATACAACCCTGCAAATGCAAACGGCTCCCGCGACTTCAGGCGTACAAAGTAGGGAGTCTTGTTCCCGACCTTGCCCTTCCATTCATAGAATCCATCTGTTGGAATCAGGCATCTTCGATTCTTGAAAGAGTGGCGGTAGGTTGGCTTGACCTCGATTGTCTCAGCTCGTGCATTGATTGTACTGAAATCCGACGCAGGTTCCTTCGTCCAAAAAGGAATCAGACCCCAACGCATCTCCACGAGCTTGCGTACATCATTCTGAATAATCACTGCGATTTCTTGTTCCGGCGCGACATTGTAACGCGGCTTCAGCTCTGCCATGACCTGCCCTATTCCGAACTTGGCGACTAATATGCCAGCAGGGCTGAATAGACCAAACCGACCACACATAATAAGCGGTTAATCCCTGTTCACAAAAGGCTTCGGTTGTGGCAGAGGTGTTAAGCAAGACGACCCGAGTGCTTGGCCTCTGACAGAAAGATTATATCGACTCTCAGGGTGTCGACCTCGACACAACCGTAGCTCGGAGATCTCTATTGATGGTCACTAAGACGACCAAGAAAAAAGCGCCCAAGGCAAGACCCAAGATGACGGAAAAAGCGCCTTCGAAGATAACTGATGTCTTGGTCATTGGTGCAGGCATGGCAGGCATCAACGCTTCGCTTGATCTCGCTAAAGGTGGACACCATGTTCACTTGGTAGAAAAGAATGTGAATATTGGCGGCAACTATGTCGCCGTCTACAAGATATTCCCTATGCTGGAGTGCTCTGCTTGTGTCATGACGCCCCTGACTTCTTACGTAGGAAAGCATCCGAACATCACAACCTATGCCTTGTCCACAGTGGAGAAAGTATCGGGGACCAAGGGCAATTTCAGCGTAACTATTCGAAAACAGGCTCGTTACGTTGATGAAAAGAAGTGCACAGGATGTGGATTGTGCACGCAGAACTGTCCGGTGGAGGTTCCAAACGAGTATGACTTTGGTCTGAGCTTGCGAAAGGCGATCTACTTTAACTTCAGGCAGCAGGTCCCGCTCATTGCACGCATAGACAAGAAGTCTTGCATCGGTTGTGGCACCTGCGCGGGAGTCTGCCCTCAGGACTGCATCAGATATGATGATGAAGACAAACTCTATACCTTCAAGGTTGGGTCAATCATTGTTGCTACCGGATTTCAAGAATACAAGCCATATGACTATGGCGAGTACGGCTATGGTGTGTATCCGAATGTTGTCACGAGTCTAGAATATGACCGAATGAGCCACCCCACCGGGCCAACTGACTCCCATATGGTGCGTCCGTCGGATGGCAGGGAGCCGGAGAAGGTCCTCTTCGTTAATTGTGTGGGAAGCAGGGATGTCAGAGAGAACATCAGCGGATATAGTCAGCACTGCAACAGGGTCTGCTGTTCGTTTGGTCTCAAGCTCGCACAAGTCACGCGAATGCACTATCCCGCAGAGCATTGTGAGATCATATACACCTACATGGACATGCGAACAGCCGGAAAGGCACTCGAGGAGTTCCTGTGGGACAGTCAAAAGAATCAAGGTATCAAATTCATTCGAGGCAGAGTTGCGGAGATTTCTGAAGACTTCGATACACACGACCTGTTCGTGAAACTCGAGGACACAGAAACCGGTAAGATCATCGAACTGAAAGGTATCTCACTTGTCGTCCTCAATGCGAGCTTTAGACCGAACGACGGAGTCGAGGAACTGGCGAAGCTCCTCAAGATTGACATCAGCGACACTGGGTGGCTGAAGGAGAAGCATCCGAATACAGCAGCGCTTGAAACCGACAAGCCGGGCATCTTCATTGCGGGCTGTGATCATGGCCCGAGAGACGGTACTGACACCGTCAACGAAGGAAAAGGTGCCGCCATGGCTGCCCATTCGATTCTGCCAATTCCAGAAGTCGCACCAATTGAGGTAATACCCCCGCTTGAAGAGGGGGTTGAGCCCAGAGTTGGCGTATTCATCTGCCACTGTGGTGGTATCATAGGCAATATGATTAGTTCTCCGGGTCTTGCCGAATGGTCGCGGGATCTTCCCAATGTTGTCTTTGCGACCGACTACATATTCATGTGTAGTGATCCGGGGCAGCAGAAGATTGTGGACGCGATTGAGGAACACAAGCTGAATCGCGTTGTTGTAGGTTCGTGCTCTCCGCTTCAGCATCAGGAGACTTTCAGAAACGCACTTGAGAGAGCAGGTCTGTCAAGGTACTACTTTGTCGGTCCCGTGGGCCTGAGGGAGCAGCTGGCCTTGGTAAATGCAAGAGCCACAGCAGAGGAGCGTCAGGAAAAGGCGCAGGATATGATTCGAAGTGCCGTGGCCAAAGCCGTGAATAATGAAGCCGTTCCGATGAAATCTGTTGAGGTTGTTCGCACGGCCATGGTTGTTGGTGGAGGAGTATCTGGCATGACAGCTGCCCTCGACATCGCTAGGAAGGGCTTCAACGTCGTCCTTGTTGAGAAGACGGACAAGCTCGGCGGACGACTTAACGAGTTGCATCATATCTTCCCCAAGATGGAGTCGGCGAAGGATATTGTTGAGGACTTGAAGACGCGTGTCGGTCAGGAGAAGAGGATCCAGGTACTCTTGAACTCGAGACCGATTGGTCGTGAGGGCACATATGGGAACTACGACGTGATACTCGAGAACATCGCGACCCATGAAAAGAAGACCGTCAAGGTTGGCTCGATGCTTCTTACTGTGGGAACTGACACTTATGAACCCAAGAATGGTGAGTACGGATTCGGAGTCGTTCCTGCAGTCATCACGACACTCGATTTGGAGAAGAAGCTCAGAAACGGGGAACTCAAGACCCCCCCAAAGAACCCCGTCTTTATCCACTGCGTGGGTTCAAGGCAGACGCCGGGCGAGGGAAATAGATACTGCTCACGAGTTTGCTGCTCGGCTCTAGTGGCTATGCAACACGAGCTCAAAGAGATGTTTCCGGATGTGAGAATCTTCTCTGCGTTCAAGGAACACATCCGTCCATTCGCGAGCGGGATGGAAGAGATGTGGCGCGAAAACAGGCAGAATGGAATTACATACATCCGATGGGTACGCGAGAGACCACTGACGGTCGAAAAGGCTGGGGATTCAGATGAGGCCATAATCACTGTCTATGACACTCTTTCACAACAGACACTGAAGATAAGGTCAGACTTGGTCGTTCTCGCAGTGGGGCTTGAAGCTCCACATGATGTAGCCGACCTAGTGAAGGCCATGGGCATTAACCGCGGTCAAGACGGATTCCTCCGAGAAATGCACATGAAGTTCAGACCGGTCGAGACGACAGTGCCCGGAGTATTCCTCGGCACGACTTACGCCAAGAACGTATCCGACTCAATCAACCAAGCAAGGGCCGCAGCAAGTGAGGCATGTATTCCGCTCAACCTGGGGACGGTACAAATCGAGCTGCTTACGGCAGAAGTGGACGAAGACCTATGCGTGGGTTGTGACCTGTGCCACTTCTCTGAAATCTGTCCGTATGATGCCATCACTATGATGGAGGTCTCGCCGGGAGTAAAGAAGAGCGTGACAGACGACGTGAAGTGCCATGGATGCGGCGCATGTGCCGCGATTTGCCCCACGGGTGCTCGAGACTTACGCTGGTGGCGTGAGAAGAGCTACATGGAAGAGATTGAGGCAATGCTCGCCAGCTAGACCTGCCAGAAGCATCAGAGTCTCTGACAAATGTGCAAGACCAATGAAGCTGTGGCTGCCATCAATCAGCTCGGAGATGGGTTTCCAGTGTGTTCCGAGTCCCGGACACACTAGGACTTTCTAAAGCGATAGAGGGCTACGAGGTTCAGCACAATTGACATCCCAATCAGGACCCCGATTAGGAAGTCTATGATGCCATCTCCTATGACAAACCGATCCATTAACACTGCAATTGAAAGGCATGTGCACCCGACAGGCGCCAACCATCTATCCTTCAACAGAACCACGCGCAAAGCACCATACTCCAGAATGCGCCTAATGTTAAATAACTTCTCGACAAAGCAATCCGATGACTAGCAGGCAAAGTGTTGCCAGTGCTGGCTGAAGCCCGCAATTCATAATGGATATAGGACGACCATCCACATTACAGGATACCCAAGAACAGCTCTCGGATCCGCGGGTAAAACTCCGGAAAGGTTCCCTCTGTTCACAGGTCGCATGAGCAGACTGATATGATAAGATGAATTCCGTGGATAGATTGAAACGCTCTGTAGGGGGTTTGTGAGATGGTATCGGCTGATAGCATGCTGGCAGGCTGGATGGTTTTGAATGATTTGCTTGGTGACCTGAAGAGCCGAGGCGTGTTCATACCAGACCTCACCTATGCAGACCTGCGAAATAGCAAGATGGTCATTGAATATCTTCGGGCATTTGAGCGTGAGATTGCCTCTATCGATCAGCAAGACGTGGAGCTGAGGTCCGAAATGGAGACAAGGATGCTCCGTCTGAAGGAAACCTTGATGATTTGGGCCGAGCAAAATGGCGGTGAGGGAGTTCGGCGTACATGGGAAAGGCGCTTCAACGATGCAATCCAAGGGAAGGGTCAAAAGATTCCCCCTGAGCCTAAGACCCGGATTTCGGATCTCCCAAGAGAGAAGGACGTTGCTTTCTTTCGGATAAGGTTACCAGATGAGATTCCAGTGGAGATTGTCTCAGAACTGGCAGAGGATTGCCGTGTCCATATGTCACTGGACGGTGACCGCCATCTACAAGTAAGTGGCAAGAAGGAATGCGTCCGTGATGCGATGAAGCGGCTCGGTGAGATATTCTACGGGGAAGACCGGACAGTATCGAAGTAGAACAATAGTCCAGTCTACAATCCGAGAATGTCGGCTATCGGGTCGAGTGGCACCCTGTTCAGTCTGAGCCCGAGAGCGTCTACATCAATACCCATTGCGGCACCGAGCACCTGTGTTACGAACAATGCAGGCAGCTCAAACGATTCCCCCTTGTCGCCCTTCATGCCAATGGCTTGGATATCGAACTGCGTGTGGCATGCTGGGCAGTTTGTCACAATGCAGTTAGCGCCAGCGTCCTTCGCTGAGATCATCTTCTCCTTTAGAATCCGTGATGCAACACTCTCACTCGCTATAAGCAATGGCGAACCACAGCATCTGAGTTTCAAGCCCCAAGGTAGGCTCTTAGCCCCGGTCAGTTCGATTAGCTCATCGACTTTGCGTGGAAGCTCAGGGTCATCAAAACCAGCCACTTTCGAAGGCCGGAGCAAATGACAGCCCGGGTGGAATGCTACAGATAGCCCATTCAGTGGTCGGACAATCTTACCCTTGATCTCATCCTTCAAATCGTAGAGGACCTCAACGAAATGTCGAATTGTAGCCTTGCCCGTGAATTGCAGTCCCTGAGAAGATAGGGCCTTGTTTGTAGCCTTTCGAGCAGCATCATTATTGTGAAGAACATGAGAGCAGTCCTTGAGAGAGCCGAAGCAGCCGTTGCACGGTGTGACTATATTGTGGCCGCGCTTTTCAGCAAGAGCGATGTTCCTTCCTGAAATTGCGAGCCAGCTGGGTTCATCGATTGACTTTAGAACAACCGTGCCGCAGCACGAAGCACCTTCAAAGTCCAAGAGCTCGACGTCGAGCTCTTTTGCGACAGCACGCATAGATGCTTCATAGTAGTTGAATCTTGAGGGAATTGCGCAGCCCAGGAATACCTCATACGTTTGGGTCATCACTCACCCTCCTGCAATCTCATCAGACCCGTCTTGCCAAGCACCTTGCGGGTCTCGGCCACATCAAGATGCGGGACAGGAGGAAGAGCCAAGTCGTCGCGCTCCCAATCTGTCGGTTCGTAAAGCTTTCCATTATCGTACAGGGCCTTTCGTGATGTCACATAGCCCGGTGGTGTTATGCCCTTGCGAAATGCCATGTTCTTGAGGCCAAAGATTATGTCAGTTATCTCGATTCCCTGAGGACAACGCTGCTGGCATTGATAACACGTAGTGCAGAGCCAGACCATGTCCGTGTCAAGGACTTCCCTGAAACCGAACAAGAGCATCCTCATCAACTCGTGGACTTGGATGTTCACTTTGTCAGAGACAGGGCACCCTGCGCTGCACTTTGCGCACTGAAAACACGCGGTCAGGTCCTGCCCACCAATCAGCTTTGAGACCTCCTTCGTGAATTCAGCATCAAGTGCCTCGAACTTCTTGCCTTCGAAGGACTTCAGCTGACCCCAGTTCTCTGCCATTGATTCATTTCCTCCTTGGTCTCAGAGGACTCGGTCCCAACTTGTCAGCGAGCTCAGAGAGCTTCCGCACTGTGTCAGCCCAGATTGAGCCCTCGCTTGCACTAATGTGAGTGAACTGGAGCCGCTCGGTCTCAAGTCCCGCTTTCTCTAGTATCTTCTTCGCAATTGCGAATCTTCTCTCGAAGGTGATATTACCATCGACATAGTGACAGTCGCCTGTGTGACAACCGGATATCCAAACCATGTCTGCTCCGAGCCTGAATGCTTCAAGGATGTGAGTGACACTAATGCGTCCGGTGCACATGACACGTATGTCTCGAACGTTGGTCGGCTGTTGAAACCTCGAGACACCCGCATTATCGGCCCCGGCGTAGCTGCACCAGTTGCACACTATTGTTAGAATGCGTGATTGGTTTGCGGGCATGTCTTCGAGCGCCGCACGAATCTGAGAGAGTATCTGATCGTCAGTGAAGTGCTTCATTGTGATAGCACCAGTGGGGCATCCGGCGGCACACTTTCCACAGCCCGCACAGAGCACGGGATTCGATACAGCATAGTCGTGACCGCCTTGGCCCGGAACAACCTCTATTGCATTGTAGGCACAATTGATTTCGCACGTGCCGCAGCCTACGCAGACCTCGGGATCCACAACAGAAACTATCGCCTCGGCCTTCCGAACACCCGTCACTAAAGGTACAAGTGCGCGAGCAGCCGCACCTCTTCCCTGTGCAATGGATTCATCGATTGACTTGGGTGCTGTTGCAGTCCCGGCCACATAGACACCATCTGTCTGGAAGTCCACCGGTCTCAGCTTCGGGTGTGCTTCCATGAAAAACCCAGACATGTTCAGCGGGACCTTGAATAGCTCTGAGATTTGCTTGTTGGTCTCCCGCGGAACCATCGCTGTTGCTAACACAACGTGATCAACATCAAGCCCTAGCTTCGCTCCGAGTATCTGGTCAGTGACTTCTACCCTGAGGGGCCTGTTCTTCCCCTTCTTTACCTCTGGAGGCGAGTCCTTGTCGAATCTGATGAAAACAACACCTTTCTTCCGAGCTTCGCGGTACCTGTCCTCTGCTGTGTAGGATACTCTCAGGTCCCTGTACAGATGGAATACCCGCGAATTGGGATACTTCTCGAGGAGCTCAAGAGTATGCTCAAGAGCAACAGTGCAGCAGATTCCCGAACACCAAGTTCGCGACCCTTCAAGAGACTCATCTTGGCGGGAACCAGCACAGTGGATTACAGCGAAAGTCTCTCCATCTTGGAATGCGTCGTCTTGTGCGAGCCGCTGATTCAGCTCAAGCTCTGTAGTGACATCGGGGAACTTCTGGAGGCCGTAGAGGCCCTTCTCCTCCAGCTGGACTGCCCCCGTTGCAACGACGACAACCCCGACCTTCAGTTCCCGCTTCTGCTTCTTGCTTGTCATGACCGTTACTTCAAAATCACCAATCGATCCTTTGGCATCCGTAACCTCCGAGTTTAGCATTAGCTCGATGTTAGAGTTGCCCTTGACCATTCGTTCGTGTTGTCCCACAATGTCTAGGGCAGGTGTGAAATCGAAGTTGACCGTGTGCAGCTGGCTCAATAGGCCGCCGACCTTGTCTTCCCTCTCTACAAGATATGTCTTGAACCCCTTGTCAGCTATCAGTTCTGCAGCTGACATTCCGGCCACACCAGCTCCGATTACGAGAACCGCAGGCTCAACTTTCGTGGCTGCCTCTTCTTCAGGCTCGAGCAGTCTGGACTTGGCTACAGCCATTCGGACAAGATCCATGGCTTTCGCGGTGGCTTCATCTTTGGCACCTTGGTGTATCCATGAACAATGCTCACGTATGTTAGCCATTTCAAAAAGATACTTGTTGAGCCCAGCTTCTTCGGTTGTCGCTCTGAATAGGGGCTCGTGGGTTCTCGGTGTGCAGGAGGCTACAACAACACGATTGAGCTTGTGTTCCTTGATTGCATCCTTGATGACGACTTGAGCATCTGATGAACAGGAATAAAGCAGATTCTGAGCATGAACGACATTAGGCAGCGAGCCTGCATAGCGAGTAACTTCTGCAACGTCCACTGTTCCGGCAATATTGACACCACAAGAACAAACAAAGACGCCGATGCGGGGTTCTCCTGTTGCGAGTTCGGTGATGGTCTGTGTCGCCGCCTCAAGCTCAGGCGCCTTGGGGATGACTATATCAAGCGCTGCCAGTGCGGCAGCAGCGCTTCCCTGAGCGACTGAGTCAGGAATATCCTTAGGGCCATTCACTGTCCCACACATGTGAATTCCCGGGACACCGGTCTGGACACTTTCAACACGACCGGCCATGCCCTCCAAGTAGCCGTAGCTATCAATCTGAACACCGAGCTTCTGAAACAGATCTTGATTCTCGTTATGGACCATGGCCGGGCATAGGATGACTAAGTCGTAGCGATCCTGTAGAATCTCACGTCCTTTCATATCACTATGCCTGACAAGCAGGTCTCTGCTATCGCGGTCTTCGATGATTTCGCTGGGGAGACCCTTCACATAATTGATGCCATATTCCTTCTCGCCCCGCACGAGGAATTCCTCGAAGCCCTTACCAAAGGCACGCATGTCATTGTACAGAATGTCAATGTGGACCTCGGGCATATGCTCCTTCGTTATGATTGCCTCTTTCGTGGCATATGTGCAACATATCCTTGAACAGTAAGGACAATGGTTCACATCACGTGAACCCACACACTGAACGAACGCAATTCGATGAGGTTCTCGACCATCGGAGGGACGCATGATGACTCCCCCGGTGGGTCCGCTCGCAGAGACCATTCTCTCATACTCAAGACTTGTGACAACATTCGGGTACCGTCCGTAGCCCAGTTCCGGCACGGTGGATGCGTCGAGAAGCCTGTAGCCAGTTGCAACAATGATTGAGCCAGCATTGATCTCAACCGTCTCATCCGGGCGTTCAAAATCGATTGCTTGGGCCTTGCAGCCATTCGCACAGGTCATGCACTGAATGCAGTTCTCGATGTCGATAGTCGCAATGTTGGGTACAGCCTGTGGGAATGGGATGTAGGCTGCTTTTCTCATCTTTAGGCCAAGGTCGTACTCGTTCGGAACCTCGATTGGACACACTCTCTGGCAATCGCCACAGCCAGTACACTTGTTCGAATCCACACGGCGTGTATGCTTCAGGACCTTCACTGTGAAGTCGCCCTGATTACCTGATACCTCTGTGACCTCAGAATAGGCCAGAATCGTGATATTGGGATTTCGTGAGCAATCGACCATCCATGGCCCCATGATGCACATCGAACAATCTAGGGTCGGGAACGTCTTGTCGAGCTGAGCCATGTGTCCACCGATGGATGGCTGCCTCTCGACCATGTACACCCTAACGCCCATTCCGGCTAGGTCTAATGCAGCACGGATACCAGCGATTCCCGCGCCTATGATAACTACAGGTCTTGTTGAGGTCTCTGCCATCATTTGTCCCTTTAGGGGTGATATGTAGCGGCCTCATGGTTGGACGATAAAACGTTTGTTCTAGCGGAGATTCTTTTCACGTTGTGCCAAGACTCAGAATCATGTCTTTCAGATTCTTCACAATCCTGAGTGCATCATCCCAGTCACGCTGCCAGAGGTTCCTGCCGAAAATCAAACCTGCAGCTCCTTCTTGTAAGCACACCCTTGCCTTGTGGAGGATTTCGTCATCATCAATCTTACCCCCGCCTGAGAAGAGCACGAGAGTCTTGCCAGCTGAATGTATCACCTTCCTCACGCGTTCATCATAGCTCAGGTTCAATGAGTCGTAGGGTTTCGGTTGTAGAGACCTTGTTTTTGGATCATCATTGGGAACGTTGATCTTGACTAGGTCTGCTCCAAGCTCACTTGCCACGCGAGCTGCGTAGTCGACTGCATATAGAGAATCGCGTCCGCCCTTCGAATCTACCGCTGCTCCTCTTGGGTATGCCCACATGACGATTGGCATACCATAACGGTCAGCATCAGCTTTGACTTTCCTGAATTGGTTGAAATCTTCAACCTGCCTTGGACTACCCACAAAAAGAGTGTACCCCACAGCATCTGCACCGATTCTGACCGCGTCTTCAACCGAGGCCGTCATGGGTGAGACAGGGTAACCCTCGCTAGGAATGCTCGTCTTACCATTGAGCTTGAGGATAATCGGGACCTTGCCGGCATACTTCGATGCATACTTCTCGGCCAGACCCAAGTGAAGCGCAACTCCTGACAGACCGCCCTCAAGAGCGAGCCTGAACTGAAACGTGGGGTCCTCAGAGGGGGGATTCGGGAGGAAGTCTATCGGACCGTGCTCGAGCCCTTGGTCAATTGGCATTATGAGCATATGCCCGTTGCCCGGACCGTGCTCATACATGAGTCGATGTAGCCTGATTCTCTTCCCGAGGCTGAGGTAGTCCATGTCGTCCAGCCAGTTCTTCAAAGCACGTAGACCTCGGTTTTACCAATGAAGCGGTCCTTCATAAACATTCTAGGCCGTTGCCTTTGCCTTGGCCCTGAGGTTGAGCCGCTCCCAATTAGGCTCGGTCTTCCTCTGCGAATACTGTAGATGGTTGGCGAGCCCGAATTCATCCGGCTCATGGCCAAAAGCGAGTGCTAGCAGCTCAGATACGTGCATGATATCGAACTTGTACTCGACTCCGAAGAGTTTCTGGATCTCTACTTGGCCCGTGTCAAGCTGAAGCAAACAGAACGGGCACGGGGTCACAATAACATCGGCACCACCTGCAGCCGCAATGCTGTCGAATTTCTGCTTCGTGAAGTCGAGAGAAGTCTTGAGATCTGCAGTCCTTACCGCGCCACCGGCGCCACAGCAAATCAGCTCATCCTTGTAGTGGACGTACTTGGCACCGCTAGTTTCGCAGATTTCCCTGAATATGTGAGGCCGCTCGCTATCGTCTTTCTTCTTTACTAGTTTCGGTCTCATCCAGTGACATCCAGGATGAAGGGCCATTCTGACTCCATTCAGTGGGCGCGTGACATGCTCCTTAACCTTCTGAGTACCAACAACGTCGTGGAGCACATCGAGGTAGTGTGTCACCTCGATTGTGCCTTTGAACTCACGCCCGATATCAGCTAGGTTGCGGTTCACGGCAGCCCTAAGCTCCTCGTCTTCCTTCAACTCATGGTTTGAGTCCCACAAGCTGGCGAAGCAACCGTTGCACCCAGTTGTAATGGGGTGGCCACCTTGCTCTGCAATAGTCAGATTTCGAGCAGCAATGGTAGCCCACGTGACTCTGTCAAATGAACCGAACACGCCCGGAGCAGGACAACAGCTCGCCCCAACCATGTCAAGCAAGTCTATACCTAAGTCGTTGAAGACGAGTTTCGTTGCTTTCTCGATGCTCGGATATCGATGCGGAATAATGCAGCCCAGAAAATGATAGTATGCAGGTCGCTTCGACAAGCCGTTCACTTCTCCTTCTTTTCCGCAGCGGGTGGTTCCTCAGTATAACCAATCAGTTTGTCAAATCCGCTCTTCTTGGCTATCTTGCGAATCTCCTGCGCCACCTTCGGACTCGACGACCCATTTGGAGGCAATGGTTCGAGACCGGATTTCTTCCTCAGTTCGGACCACGTATCCTTGTCAAGAGGCACAGCATGTCCGGACTCCATCACTTTCTTTGCTGTGTCCTGATGTGACTTGAGCATGTGTCCCTCTGCGACGGCGACGTTTCTGATTGCCTTGATGACATCGGTTGGCTTCACATCTTGCGGACAACGATCCGTGCACATGTAGCAGGTGGTACAGTACCAAAGCTCAGGAGCGGTGATGACCTCGTTCTTCAGGCCAAGCAGAGCCTTCCTTATGATTCCTCTCACAAGATAGTTAGTGCGGGCTCCCGCGGGGCAAGATCCAGAGCAAGTGCCACATTGGTAGCAGCTTTGGATGTTTGGTCCGCCGGCCTTCTTGATCATTTCGATGAATTCAAGGTCCACCTCGTCAACGTCAACCGGGGGTCTTTCTTCAACAATTGTCAAGTTCGGGCACCTGAGCGTTCGGACCAGCAAATGGTTCGGCCTTTTATCCGTTGCTTCATGGCTACTGTTATTATGCGTTCGTTATGTGGCACAACGGAAAGGTTGAATCGAACGAGTGGAATAGAGGATCGGAATGTTCTGCCCAAACCATTGTGACGAGAAGCGGCTTGTTTCATGCTCTGTAGGGTACTGCCCAGAGTGCCTTGCCGCTGATAGCCGATTGCTGGAAAGAGTGTTGAACGTGCACAGAGCCAGCAGAAACCACGCTGGCCTGATTCAGGGTGTCCCAGCCACCGGTCCACATGTATGTCCGGAATGCGCAAATCATTGCAGGCTAAGTGATGGCCAGACGGGATTCTGTAATGGCAGAAAGGCGACGGCGTCGGGCATAATCGAGAGATACCCGGGCAGGGCGGTCGTCTACTGGTACTTCGATCCATTGCCTACAAATTGCGTGGGGGACTGGGCCTGCTCGCTCACTCGTCCGGAGAAGAAGTCATGCCTCCCTTACCTGAAGAACCTGGCCGTGTTCTACGGGTCTTGCAGCTCTGACTGTCTCTTCTGCCAAAACATAGGCTATCGTGACATGATGGCAAGAGGACGACCTCTGATGACTCCCGAAGAACTTGCATCAGTGGCAGACGACAGGACAGCGTGCGTCTGCTATTTCGGGGGAGATCCATCGTGCAATGCGAAGCATTCAGTCGAAACGGCCAAGCTGGTTAGACAGGAACGGGACCTGAAGGTCTGTTATGAGACCAACGGCCTCATCTCCAGCAAGTGGCTACAGCGGATTGCCGATGTGGTATGGGAAAGCAGAGGACCAATCAAGTTCGACCTTAAGGCGTTCACCCCGGAACTCTATACGGCATTAACGGGAGTGTCTAATGCATCTGTTCTCAGGAATTTCAGAACGCTGGCCCAACGAGGAAAGAACCGTGAAGAGGAATTCCTCATTGCCAGCATATTGCTTGTGCCAGGGTATGTCGGAGTGTCAGAGGTCAGAAAGCTGGCAGACTTCATCGCTGCCTGTGACGCAACCATTCCGACTGCGCTCCTAGGTTTCTTTCCACATCACATGATGAGTGACTTGCCTTGCACTAGCATAGCACACGCGAATGCCGCGGTTAAGGCAGCAAGGGATGCGGGGCTAATGAACGTTAGAGTGGGAAATACTGGACTACTCTCTTCAGTAGAGTACACGGTCAGCTAGAGGCAGCTAGGGACATCAGATGATTGCTGCCCTCACGAGCTCATGTGAACAAGCGTCCATCCTCGGGCTCTCGTGGCCAATGCCCCGAGAAAGGGGAAATGTATAAAGGACCGCAGGACAAGGCTCTAAGATTGCAAGTGTGGCTCGTGTACAAGCCTCGGGTGAGGTATCAAGAGTACACGAAGACAAACTGGCGTCCTTTCCCACCACAGGAGGTAACGAAGCTATGGTCGCGAGTCCGATTACGACATATCTCTACGTGATAAGCCTGATTCTGGTCTACGGTTCCCTGGGAATTGCCTTTGCGGTCGGTGCTTCCATGACAATATTCGTCATCGACGGCGTTCTCTGCATACTGTCGCTTGCTCTGCTTCAGGGGCTCCGTTGCGCTATCACTGGCAAGACCGTAACCGTGGCACCTGGCCCCATGGCCGTTACACGATATCAGCAGCAATCCGATGGGGTTCATGCTGTAACTGAAAGTAGGTGGAGTGCTGGAGGGACCTACGGTGCACGATACTACGGTCTCCTGTTTGGGTGTCTGGGCCTGCTCTTCGGGCTCATGATTGGATTTGGTGGGGAGATGTACGAGCAAGATACCTTTCCAGCCGTGACTCTCTTAGCCAGTACCATCTTCGCTATCATCGGGGCGATAGCGTACAAACCCACTAGCAGCTGAATTGCACCGTATAGTAGTCACTCTTGACCTTGAGGCATTCGCTCAAGGAGTCTGCATCCATCCCGGCTGTCTACTAGATTGCGAGTCGCGACGAACATACCGCTTGTGCCGGGATATGTTTGAGTGTCAGAGGTTAGAAGACGGACAGATTTCATTGCCAGCTGCGACCCCACTATTCCGACAGCGCTCCTAGGCTTCATCCCGCATCATATGACGAGTGGCCTGCCTTGCACTGCCAGAGCACATACAGATGCAACTGTCAAGGCGACGCAAAAGGCAGGGCTAACGAACATAAGAGATAGAAACAAGGGTTTTCCGTCCAGCAGGGAGTACAACCTACAGTGATGACAAAGAGTGCACAATGTACAAGTACTCTGAATGCGTTTATGCCAAGCTCTCAGCCACTGTCAGTATCATGAGTGAGTGAAAGATGGAAGACCTGATTTCCAAATGTGGGATGTGCTGCAGTCGGTGCCCGGCCTACAGAGCAAACATAAGAACAAAAGCCGACAAGATTCGAACAAGTGATGGATGGTACAAGTACCTGGGCTTTCGCTTTCCTTCACGGCTAATCATCTGCGATGGGTGCCAGATGCCGGATGATCAGAGCCCCTTGCGCATAAGACGAGGATGCACGGTACGAAACTGTGCAATATCAAATGGTGTCGAGACCTGCGCGCATTGTTCGGAGTATCCGTGTGAAGCAGTAAAGACACTGAGCTACGTTGATAGGCAATGGGCCGAAACTAGATTGGGCGATAGAATCAAAGAGGAGGACTATCTAACCTTCATAGAACCATACGAAGGTATCAAGCATCTGGACAAGATTCGAGCCAGTCTTGGCCCCGAAGATATCTTGAAGGCAGAAATTTCGTTGGCCGAATCCAAAATATCGAACTTTCCTGAGCACCTGCCGCTTCCAAAGGAGGACCTAATCGCTTTACAAGCCCTCCACAGTATCTTGGCTTCAGTGAAATCCATTGGTGGCGGTACCTATGCTATGCAGGTGACCTTGGAGAACAGGAGGAGGTACCTCCTGAGGCTATTGTGGGTCTTTGGATGCTATGGTGAAATGGAAGATAAGAACGGTTCGTACCTTGTGGTTACTAGTGAGGCCTACTCTACTAAGATGCGCCAAGCTCCGGCTTTCTCACTCTTCTCAAGGATGTTAGGTCACTTTGATGTCCTGAAAGAGTTCGGAATACGTTGCCAACATGTGCAATTGACAGAAGAGAAGTATGGGAAGAAAGGATGGCTAACCCCGACAGGAGCGTTGAGGAGAAATGGGTGGGCTATCAAGATGAGCTTCGAGGAGCGTGTGGGAGGGGCGTCAGCGTTGAAAGCTCTCAGAACCTACGCGACGAGACTGAGCGAGAAGCAGGGAGAAAAAGGATACGCCCTCTTCTCACAGGTGGACATGAGACCATTGGAAGAGTAGAGAATCACATGCGACCATGATTGACTGTCCATCGCACTGCACCAACCAAGCTCTACTTCGCCTCCCTTATGTGAATGCTTATATCGTGTCACACGACGAAGCGGCTACTGCTCCAAGTTCAGAGGTCCTACAATGGGAGAGATCATTCGGGAAACCATTTCAGCTGGCGATATGGACCCAACATTCATAGAGAAGATCGAAAAGGCTGGTGCAGATAGGATACGAACTTGCCTATCCTGTGGGACCTGCTCAAGTGTTTGCCCCTCTGGTCGTCGTACAGCTTTCAGAACGCGTGAGCTTATCCGTAAAGCCTTGCTCGGCCTCAGAGAAGACGTTCTGAGTTCTCCAGACCTTTGGTTATGTGCCACATGTCTTACTTGCTTGGAGCGCTGTCCGAGACAAATCAAGATCACAGATGCAATCATAATCATGAGAAACATGGCTGTCAAGGAAGGATTCATGCTTCCTCAGCATCGAAAGTCCGCTCAGAAGCTGCTTCAGACAGGACATGCAGTACCATTGGATGATGCAAACCGGGACATGCGAAGGGAACTGGGTATCCCAGAGATACCTCCCACAGTGCACTCAAGCGAGGAAGCACTCGCACAGGTCAAGGAGATAATGAGACTCACGGGGTTCGATACCCTTGTAGAAGGAGAAGGAACAGGGGCCAAGCAGGAATGACAGACCCTCAAACTTACTCATTGTTCCTCGGATGTGTGATGCCAAATCGCTATCCTAATGTCGAGAAAAGCATCAGAGTTGTACTTCCAGCACTCGGTATAGAGCTGGAGGAGCTGGAGGGAGCAAGTTGTTGCCCTGCACCGGGCGTCATAAGATCATTTAGCGAGCGGACATGGCTCGCGCTCGCATCTCGCAACCTTGCATTGGCGGAAAGAGCGGGTCACGATATCATCACGGGATGCAATGGCTGCTATGGAACCTTCAAAGAAGCGCTCAATATAGTGCACGAGAAACCCGACCGGCTCAAGGATGTCCAGCAGATCCTCAAGAGCGTTGGACTGAAGTACGAGGCAGGTGTCGACGCAAAACACCTCATCGAGGTTATCTACAGCATTGGGATTGACCCTCTGCGAAAGAAGATTACGCGCCCCCTCACAGGCTTGAAGGTCGGCGTACACTATGGATGTCATCTTCTGAGGCCAAGCAAGCTGAGACCTTGGCACCAAATTCAGAAGCAGACATTCCTCGATGAGCTCGTCGAAGTGACGGGAGCCGAGAGCGTCAAGTACAAGGACAAGTTCCTCTGCTGTGGCGCCGGAGGTGGAGTACGTGGCTCCAATGTCCCTGTCAGCATAGACATTGCCCGAGAGAAACTTGATAATATGATGGAAGCAGGAGCTGATTGCATAGTCGATGTTTGTTCGTTCTGCCATCTTCAGTTCGAGGTTTGTCAGGCTGAACTCAACAAGGAACTAGGGGAGAACAAGTATCACCTACCCGTGATATATTACACCCAGCTCTTGGGATTGTCGATGGGGTTTGAACCTCAGGATCTCGGGCTTCACAAACATGTTGTCAGCACTCAGGCGCTTCTGGATCGCTTCCTTTGATTCCCCCTAGCCCAGATTCCGTTTGTGCTTTCTAGTACCATCTCTTGGCCGCGTAGTACACTACAAGAGACATGACAGCGCTTGATATTATCGCTGCGGAGATGAACAGTCCAATAATGAAGCCCTGGTCAGTTGTCGTCGTTGTTCTAGTGACCAGGACATCGCCTGCGGTGAAGGGTGCATCAGACGTGTCGCGATTCATGTAAATGCCGTCAGAGACCCTAATCTCAACAACGTAGGTGGAGATATTGAGGAAACCCTGGGTGTACCATGTAAACCACGTCTTGTTCAATCCTTTGGAAAGAAGTTGAAACGTCAATCCCGAGTCCGATGAGAGTCGGACCTCATAGGTGAGCTCCTCTTCGGAATTGTTGTCCCAACCGAACCAGGTTATGTTGTGGGCACCGGTCCAGTGCTCGCCGCCATTCGGGGAAATCACTCTTACGTGAGGAACGAGGAAGTTGCCTATGAATACATTAGTGACCGTCTCTTCAACAAAAGTCCCGTTGTATAGCCATGCCGACGCTATTATGACGCAGCTGGCATTGTTGCCGAGTTGTCTAGTGTCAACTGATGCTGTAGTCGAACTACTCTCGTTGGATATTGCCTTCGGGATTGCTGTGGCATTGACCACGATTCTTGTCTTCACGACCAATCCTAGAGGAGTCCAAGTCGCATTCAAGATTATGTGATCGCCTGAAATCGTATCACCAGAGTGAACCGTCATCGGGGTATGGTCCCATCTTGAATAGTATGTGAGTGAGAGATTAACGTCCCATGTGGAAAGCGCATGTCCAGTGGGCAGGAGGGGGGTGGCAACTGAGCACGCGTGCAATTGTGAAAGCGAAATCATCAGTAGCAGCATCACTATGTGACTGTAGCGAACATGAACGCTTATTGAGCGACTTTGAGATGGGTGCTTCATGAGACCCGACCTGGCCGCACGAAGTCCTCTTTTGCTCCAGTTAGTTCTATTGTTAGAACTCAATCCTCTTGCTCCGGAAATGGTTGTTCCCTCCATATCCTAAAAGATTCGTACCAAAGGACAACGCAGACTGACACCAGAAGACCAACCAGAACGGCTGAGTACCATTCAATGTAGGAAAGCAGCATGGTGGTCAGTGCAGCTGTGACTGATGTGTAGAAGGTGGCATAGAAAAGAAACCGAGGAACCATCAGTCGACCTTTACCAATGAACATTCTCAGCACGCCAACCCTGACGTCGCGCCTAACTGTGTACTGCCCATGGACATCCTTGTCAACAAGACCCAGCTGCCTCAGATGTTCTAGGTGATGCATTGAGAGAGAAGGACTGGAAAGCGCAGCCCCTCTCTGAATCTCTCTGGCGGTCATTGGCACGGGATGCCGAAGCATATACCAGTATACACGAAGAGTCCTGCCCTTTAGCGACTTGACCAGCTCTTCCTCGTCAGGCTCCTCGTCGGGCATTACCTAGCACCGCCCCATCATGTTGCCGAACCAATCGTCGCGCTGACTCTTAACTAATATCTTTCTGAACACACTCATCAGAATCACAAGGTAAGCCTCTTATACCCGCGACTTGACGACCAGTCTGAACGAGACGGAGTCGGTGAGTAGTCAATGGCTTCCGTGAGAAAACCCATTACACCAAAACCTGTCAGAATGCGAGACAAGGTTCTCGTTATGCTGGAGGAGAGGTGCAAAGGTGATCAGTGCCAGCTGTGCGTCAGTTTCTGCCCTAAGAACGTCCTCTGTCTGACTGACAAGTACAACCGAAAGGGGTACCATCCAGTCACAGCTTGCGACATCGATGCATGCACGAATTGCCAGTTCTGTGAACTAATCTGTCCGGACATGGCGATATATCTCGCTGACAGGGATGAAGCTGAGAAGGTTTTCAAGAGCCACGGGCTGGAGGAGGGCACCAAGATTCCAGAACTCGAGAATGATGCTGCAAAGGAAGGGGGGACCGACTGATTGCCTCGGCGTGAGATTTTTACTATGGGAGACATTGCCTGCGCGGAAGGCGCGATTAGTGCAGGATGCCGATACTTTGGTGGCTATCCCATAACGCCCGCAACGGAAATCGCTGAGTGGATGGCTGTCAGAATGCCGGAGGTCGGCGGCGCGTTTGTTCAGTACGAAGATGAGATTGCCTCGATAACAAGCGCGCTGGGTGCTTCGTGGGCCGGGACAAAGGCGATGACTGCTACATCCGGCCCCGGTGCAAGTCTCATGATGGAATCAGTTGGTCTTGCAGTCATGACGGAAACCCCAGTTGTTATTGTCAACATAATGAGAGGCGGTCCGAGCACAGGTCAGCCCACGCGCGGACAGCAGGGTGATGTATTCCAAGCCAAGTGGGGCAGTCACGGTGACTATCAGATAATCGGACTGACACCGGCTTCAGTCCAAGAGATGTTCGATTTGACGGTTAGGGCTTTCAATCTCTCTGAGAGGTATAGGGTGCCTGTTTTTGTATTGGCGGACGAAGTCGTTGGGCATATGAGAGAAAAGCTTGTGATTCCTGACGAAAAAGACCTGAAACTCGTAGACAGGAAGATGCCAACTGTTGACCCCTCGGACTATCTTCCATTCAAGCCAGGCGATGATCTTGTACCGCCTATGGCATTGCTTGGCACTAAGTACCAGTTCTATGCTACTGGTTTGACGCATGATGAAAGAGGATATCCTACCGACAGCGACGAAGTCCAAATCGAGCTGATAACACGGCTCAGTGAAAAAGTGCTCCGTCATGTGTATGATATAATCGACGTGGAGAAGTACATGCTTGATGATGCGGATATTGCAATAGTGGCGTATGGCACGCCTTCAAGAAGTGCGAGAAAGGCGATCAAAGATGCACGCGCCGAGGGCATCAATGTGGGCATGCTGAGACTGAAGAGCGTATGGCCATTTCCGGAGAAAATCGTGTCTGAACTCGGTTCACAGGTCAGGCATATCATAGTCCCGGAGCAGAACATGGGGCAGATCTACTACATGGTCAGGGCATTTGCAGCGCCAACGCCCATTCACCTGATGACCAAGCCCGCTGGCACACCACAACTACCCGACGAGATACTTCAGAAGATCAAGGAGGTACACTCCCTATGACGACGGCGCCAGCCACACTCGTGCATCCGATGTCCAAATACATCAGAGAAGATAGGCTGCCTTGGATCTATTGCCCCGGGTGTTCCATCGGGATAGCGACTGGCATGATAGTGCGGGCCATTGACAACATCGGCCTTGACTTCTCGAAGGTTGTATTTGTGTCGGGGATTGGTTGCAGCGGTCGCACGTCCGGCTACTTCAAGACAGGAACTTTCCACACGACTCACGGAAGAGCTATTCCATTCGCAACTGGTGTAAAAATCGCGAATCCTGACTTGGAAGTCATAGTGGTTGCGGGCGATGGCGATTTGGCCGCCATCGGGGGAAATCATCTCATACACGCTTGCAGGCGTAACATAGACATGACCGTGGTCTGCATAAACAACTGGAACTACGGCATGACAGGCGGGCAGTTTGGGCCCACTACAGAACATGAGAAGCTGACTCAAACAAGCCCTCCGCCAATAGGAAACATGGAGCATCCTTTCAATCTCATCAAGCTCGCTGCGTCGTCAGGTGCGACCTTTGTTGCACGCTGGACTGCCGTCCAGGTCCGCCGAGGTATAACGTCGATAGAGAAAGGAATCAAGAAGAAAGGCTTCTCATTCATCGAGATTGTCGGTGCCTGCCCCACCGCGTATGGAAGAATGAACAAGCTGGGCGAAGGCGTTGACATGCACAAGCACCTTCTCGAGGTTACAGACATTCAGAATGGGTTGCCACCACACGAAGCGGAGATTGAATACGATAAGAGGATAGTATGCGGGGAGTTTGTTGACATCGAAAAGCCTGAGTATACGGACGTTCTCAAGCAGATGCATGCAAAGGTCAGGAAGTGATTTGCATGAGCCGTTACGAAATAAGAATCGGGGGCTTCGGCGGTCAGGGTATCGTGACGATGGCCGTGGTGATAGGAGAGTCTTCTTCGCTCTTTGACAAGAAGTATGTTGTACAGACTCAGTCCTACGGTCCTGAAGCCCGAGGTGGGGCGAGCAAAAGCGAGATAGTCATCAGCGACGAGGAGATCGACTATCCCAAGGTAATAGCTCCTGATGTCTTCATTGCGATGAGTAGGGCCGCGTATCTAGAATACGTTCATGGTCTGAAAGAGAACGGCGTACTGATAATCGACAGCGATTTAGTGAATGTGGAAAGCGAGTTGCCTCAAGGCGTCAGAGTATACAGGGTACCGGCCACGCGTATTGCAGATCAAGAGGTCAGAAGCAAACAGACGACGAATGTTGTAATGATGGGAGCATTCGCAGCCATAACAAAAGCTATCTCTATCGACGGTCTAAGACACCAGATGGAGGAGCGCTGGCCCAAGTTTGTTAAGATCAACCACCTAGCCCTTGAACTGGGAATCAAGGCAGGTGAGAAGGCTCTCGCAGGTGAGTCGTAAGGTTCTCGGTTTACTTGGTGGCTAGAATCGCTGCACCAAGAGCACCAGTTAGCTGAGGCTTTTCTGGTATCCAAAGAGGACTGTCAAGCTGCTTCGATAGGTAATGACGAAACGCAGAATTGAGAGCGACACCACCTGTTACGCCGATAGGAGTCGTGAGTCCGACTCTCCTCGCAAGAGCGCCAACCTTCGCTGCCATGGCTGAATGTGCCCCCGCAGCGATGTCGGCAGGTGCGACACCCGTCCCAATCTTGCCCACGACTTCGCTCTCGGCAAAGACTGTACATGTGCTGCTGATTGTGCAGGGAGAAGTTGATTGAAGGGCGAGCGGGCCTAGGTCGTCAATCGATACTTCGAGGACCCGAGCCATCACCTCAAGGAATCTGCCCGTGCCCGCGCTGCATTTGTCATTCAGCTCGAAGTCGGTCGGCCGTCCGTTCGGCCCAATCTTGATTACTTTCGAGTCTTGGCCGCCCACATCTATCAACAGCCGAATGTCCGCATTCAACGAGTGAACGCCCACGCTATGGCAAGTTATCTCGGTCACGGCCTCGTGAGTGAACTCAACAGACGTCCGTCCGTATCCCGTACTGACGATTGGGAGACCTGCCAAGTCCTTTCCTGAAGCTTGCGAGAGCTCCTCCAAGACTCTCCGTACAGCGACAGGTGCTGACGAGCCAGTGGGTATCAGCGCACTAGCAAGAATGGTGCGCGACAAGTCGACAAGCACGCCCTTGGTTGTAGTCGACCCCACATCTAGACCAATCCCCATGGTTGCGCGCTTTGTCAAATCACTGCCACCTAGATGAACATCTCAAGTAGTGCATCAATTCTCGTCTGGATTTGTGCATCATTGAAGAGACGGCTATCTACCATGTCGCCCTCTATGACTACACCCGGCACTCCTGTCCGTTCCATAACGAGTTCCTTCGACACAAGCTGTCCCAGCGAGTATCGTTTGCAGGATCGGACAGAGAACATAATGAAGCCATCAAGTGAGTATTCCTTGATTAGCTCACACATCTTGTCGACCTTGGCCTCTAAGCCCTTGTTGAGATAGACGTTGGAATACACAGACACAACGCTGTCCACTAGGTCTGCACCACTGAGCGAGCCCGACCATGCATGAGTGTACGTGTCCGCAGGAAATACCACGCCCCTGGCAGCCAGCCCATTGAAGAAACGAAAGATTGTGAACCAAGGAGGAATGTCGTCCCAGAGAAGTCGTATCTTCTCGTCCCGGATTGCGCCCAGACCTTGCGCAACTCGTCCCTCCACCTCCTCAAGAAGTGCTTGATAGAATTCAACCGCAAGTTCTGTCCCACGCAAAGAGACAATAGGCGCCATTGCAAGGAATCTGTCGGCGCAATTCAATGGGCTTGGTCTGTTCCGACAGGCCTTCAAGCATCGTGTCCACAGGTCAATGCCTTTGCCTGAGAGATTCCCCACTTCTCGAAGGCGCTCTTCTGAGAATGTGGTGTGAAATGTAGTAGACAGAAAATCGATAAGCCTCATGACACTCTGGCGAACGTACTCCCTATGGTGAGGCGTCTGTTTGCCCTGTGTTGGAGGGGTATCGAAGAGAAAGACAGGTGCTCCGGTCATCTCAGATATGGCATCATACCATCTCAAGACAGTTCCACAGATGTTGTTGCATGCCAGCAACGCCTGAGGCTTCGGCAGTCCCTCCAGCGGGCTCTTCTCAGGATAGCGTGCCGCACCTATGCTGGACCGAGCGTATGAACAAAGCTCTTGGGAGTAACCCATCTCCTCTGCAAAGCCGCAAATCTGAGGACCGACCTTCTGGGATCCGATGACTGCTCCGTACTGCTCAGGATAATTGACGCCCACGCCCATGGCCACAGGTATCTCAACGGGGAAGCCCGATGTGATCCATGCCAGCCTTCCATTTTCACTGGCAGCATGGCCCTCCAGCATATACCGAAACATGATTTGCTGCAGGAGTGAATTGGTGCGCAACTGTCTGTAGACCTTTTCTTCTGTTCTTTTTTCTTGCTCCGCCAATGTCGTCACCTCTGGTTTCTGGACTTGATAGTTTCAAGGAAGCTCTGGAGGCGAACACCAAGCCGCTCCCGATCCGAAAGCTCGGGATCAATAGGGAGACGGAGGACAACAACTCCCGACTTCGATGCTGCTGCTTCAAGACTCGGTGCCTCAAACTCATCAGGGTCACAGAACGATTGCTCGCATATGACTAGGCCGTCGATAGCCAAGTTTGTTAGAATATCCCTGACAAACGAAAGACGCATCTCAAGACCTTCTTGGGTCGGCTCTAAAGGAGAGGACAAAATGGATCTTGCGACAGACTCGAATGGATCGCCCTCCATGTCACACGGCCGTGTGAATGCTGTCTTGAAGCCGAATGTGAGAAGATCGATGACAAGTGCGTTCTCCGAAATGCCTGCAGCAGACAGGAGAGCAACAAGAGCTCCTGGATCAATCATGCCACCAGCAACGGCTATTCTGGGTGAGTCCGTATCATGTGCGAAAGTCAATCGTGTAAGATGCCCTTTCAGCAACTGTTGCCGGATTCTATTGATAGGCTCCAATGATTTCGACTTAGCGAGTGAACGCTGGGCCTGCGAAGCTGCACGTACAACCTCAGTAACTGACTTCTGGTCAGGGGACATTAGAAACGTGTGGATTAAGGCAGCCAGTTTCGAATATGGAAGAACTTGGGGAAGAATAGCCCTAGATGCGTACAAGAACTGTATTGATTCTCGGAATTGTCGAGTCAGACTTGCAGCCTCTTCAAACTCAGACAAGGAAAATGGAAGTCCGAAAGCCTTCTCGAGCATATTGCTCAGACTTCTGATTTCTTCTGCAAGGAAGTGTACACCCGCTTCGCCCTGATTTGCAGCAGGATAAGTAAGCCGGAACACTGTGTCGTCAGGAAAGCGAACACGCCATATGTCACCCACATTGAGAAGTGAGTCGCAGGTGTTGCCCGGGAACAAGAGCGCGGCCAGGGGAGGCAGCTGATCATTCGCGCGTTGACTGAATAGGTTTCTAGTGTAGGAACAGGCAAACGTCTGCAGACTCGCCTCGAAAGCACCGACAACACCGGGTCTGGCACGGACCAGTGATGGTACGAAGCCGTGAGCCATGATGATTTCCACAGGTGCATGCGGATAGATGTATCCTAGAGTGAGCTTCTCGGCAACGCCAAGTCTGAACCCCTGACTATTCGATTGTATTGTTGCTTGTTCATAACTCAATCTGGCGACCCTCGGTTGTTTGCTTTCGTGTCGAGCAATTGAATGCAACTGAGATTCATCACGCCGTATCTTAATCATTGTGCTGGCGCCGTCGTTCTGGGTGCCAAGGACAAGAGGCCTTACTGAGGCAAAAGGCCGGTCTCTCTTCTGACAGAAGAGATATCAGTCACGGATTCCATCAGCCACCTATTCTTGAATCCCACCAAACTCAAGAATCACAAAAAGAGAGTAGCGAGTGGACTGGATTGGATGAGACATACATCTGGTACAAACATAAGTGGCCAAAAGAAGCTAGAAAGAAACTAGACTATCCCAAGGAACCATTGTATGCCATGCTTGACCGAGCGGCAGAACAGCATGGTAACAACCCATACACACTTTTCGAAGGTGCCTCGAAGACCTATGCACAGATACGTGATCATGCTGACAGAATTGCCAACTTCTTGGTCACTAGGGGTATCAAGAAGGACACAAGGGTGGCACTCTTTCTGCCGAACGTGCCGCATTTCCCACCCATCTTCTTCGGCGCACTCAAGGCTGGAGCCACGGTTGTAACGTGCAATCCCATGTATAAGGCCGGAGAACTGAACTTTCAGCTGAAAGATTCGGGTGCCAAAGTCGTCTTTGTACTCGACCACCCAACCTTCACGCCGACCTGCTACGAAGCCATAAAGGGGACCGAAGTGAACACGGTCGTCGTATGCAGCGTGAAGTCTTTCCTGCCCGGAGCAAAAGCGAAGTTGGGATCGGCGCTCGGCAAGATACCGAAGAGCCCCTCATATGAACCCGGAATCACCTTCTTCTATGACGACATAATAAAGAAGTATGAGCCTAAACCGCCGAAGATTCCCCATGACCCCGAGGAGGTTGCCTTGATTCTATATACAGGCGGTACGACTGGTACACCGAAAGGTGCAGCATTGAAGCACAGCAACCTAGTTTCCAATGTTCTTCAAGTCTACGAATGGGTCAACCTCTCCCCAGAGGACATCAAGGACGCACCATCAAAAATACAACCGGAAAGGGAGGTGTTTATCGGAGCCCTTCCGTGGTATCATAGCTACGGGCTCACTTTGACCATGCTGATGTGCACACACCTCGCTGGGAAGCTGGTCTGCATCCCTGACCCGAGAGCTGGAAAACCACCCATGACAGCTCTTCTCAAGGATTTGCAAGATTACAAGGGCACCATTTTCTGCTGTGTGCCCGCATTGTATGCCGGCGTAGTTAACCATCCGAACGTGAAGAACTACGACCTGAGGTCTATCAAGGTATGTGGTTCTGGAGCAGCGCCTCTTCCGCCACAACTCGCAAAACAGTTCGAAGCAGTCACCGGCGCGGTGTTGTTCGAGGGCTACGGTCTCACCGAAACGTCGCCTGTCACGCATTTGAACCCCACAACCAGGAAAGATCGGAAGTTCGGCTCTATTGGTCTGCCTATTTCGGACACAATCTGCAAGATTGTCGACATTGAAACTGGCAAGAAAGAACTGCCCGTCGGTCAAACAGGTGAAATAGCGATTTGCGGTCCACAGGTGATGAAGGGCTACTGGAACAAGCCGAAGGAGACAGAGGACGTCTTTCGCACCATCGATGGCAAGCGCTTCTTCCTTACTGGTGACATAGGGCACATGGATGAAGAGGGTTTCACCATAATCAGCGACAGGAAGAAGGAAATGATCAATGTTGGCGGGCTCAAGGCGTATCCGCGTGAGATTGAGGACACCCTGTACGAACATCCCAAGATCGCAATGGCAGCCGTCGTTGGTATACCCCGTAGCAAGGAGGACATGGGCAACGAATACGTCAAGGCCTTTGTAGTCCTGAAGAAGGGAGAGAAGGCAACACCTGAGGAAATACTCGAGTGGGCCAAAGAGAAGTTGGCGGGCTACAAGAGACCGAAGGAAGTCGAAATCGTGGAGACGCTACCCCTCAGTCAAGTGGGTAAGGTACTGAGACGAGAACTCCGAATGAAGGAATTGCAGAAGAAAGGAATGGTTTAGTTCTTCGCTAGCGTAGCCTCGTGTGGTCGTTGCACTACACGAGGCCGGCTTTTTCTTATCTAGAGAAGTGGACGAAGGCAATTGCCTCCGTCGAAAACCTTGGCCTAAGAGCAGTCGTCCTGCGCGTGTTCTTGGTCTGAGCCACGTTCTTCACTTCACAACTGGTACGAAGGCGTAAGCCAGTGCAGCAGCAGACTGTACATTCGCGTTCTTTCTGTTCATCATCACAGACATTTTTCGGGAATTGCTTTCGTGAGCCATGTTACTTCACGAGTAATGCCTCTCAAGTTCAGTATATAATGGAAAGCCACGTTTCGAGGCCACTGATGAGAGTCACATGATGTGACTGCACGTGAACCGAAACTGCCGGTAATAGAGGTGTCAGAGGCTGACTAGAACTGTGGCTGCTCGCAATCGAAGCAAGTCCTACTTGGTGGGCTTAGAACGGTCCGATTCCCGCTTGTGCCTCTTTCCGAGCTCAACATACAATTCTGCATCGGTCTTGAAGGACTCGTGCATGTCCGGAGGTACTTCCTTGATGACCTTTCCAGGAATTCCCAGCACTAGTGAATTTGGCGGGATTTGAGTGTTCTCTGTGACGACTGCCCCTGCCCCGATGACACTTCCATCTCCGACTTTGACACCAGTGAGAACTATCGCACCGATGCCGACAACGACTTGATTGCCTATCTCACATGCGTGAATCACTGAATTGTGACCTGCAGTGACAAGGTCACCAATTATGGTCGGATTGAGAAACGTGCAGTGTACTGTGCAATTGTCCTGTATGGATGTGTTCTTGCCGATTCGTATCTTGTTCATATCAGCTCGAACCACTGCGAACTCCCAGACGCTCGTTCCGTCTCCAATCTCAATATCTCCGATTAGAGATGCGCGCGGAGAGACGTAAGCACCCGGGTGAATCTTCGGCATCTTACCTTCAAACTTGTACAAGCCCATCGTTCTGACACCAAGATCCACCACTGGTCGGAGGTCTATAAGAGTGTTGAGAAAGTCCATGTATATCATTCCGGAAGGCTGCATCGCTCATGGGTTCAGTTCGATCTTGCTTGCCAAACCGACCGCTTGGATGGCTTTCCGCGGGGCTATTGCATTAACTGTGCACGACCCGAACTGCAGTACTACTTATAGGGTAGCTTAGCCAAGCCGCATGGCACATTACCATAAGGAGGAAAGAAGTGGTTGATTCTGAATCCCTTGGGTCCGGGCTTGGAAATTGCTTGGGACCTAGTTGCGATGGTGCTCTCTATTATTGCAGTCATGATGGTCGTGCAAATCAACGGAACCATCCGAAAGACTGGTAAGCTATCCTCTAACGTGACACGCAAGGTCGTCCACATCTTTGCGGCGCCCGTATTCGCCTTGACCTGGTATCTATACCCTGGCGATGCCTACAGTCGCTATTTCGCAATGATTGTGCCCATCTTGTTTGTGCTTCTATTCGCTGGAATAGGAATGGGAAAGGTGAAGAACGAGGCCTTTGTTGCATCGATGTCGCGCTCGGGAGATCCAAAAGAATTACTCAGAGGAACTCTATACTATGCAATGATGATAGTCATAGTGACATTCTTCTGGTTCTATTATCCTGCGACTCCCATGGGGCTTGTCATCTTTGGCTGCCTTGCTGGCGGTGACGGACTTGCAGACATCATCGGCCGCAAGTATGGCGGCAACAGGAAGTTCGGCATCGGTGGTGCAGAGAAGACTATGGCCGGGTCCGCTGGCATGTTCTTTGGTTCCTTTCTGTTCAGCTATATCCTGATTGCCATATTCTCCCTAGAAGTCGCGGCGTTCAATCTCGTTAACCTGTTTCTTCCAATTCTCGTGATTAGCTTGGTGGCCACGTTAGTTGAAGCCCTCTCGCCCAAGAACGTGGACAACTGGACAGTGCCATTGGCAGTGATTGTCATGGTCGTCCTGTTCATCTATTTCATGCCGACATGGTGGCCATTTGCATTGCTAAGCTTCTAGGTTCTCAGGCGGTGGCGGGATAATGGCAAAGGACCTCACGGTCATCAAACTAGGAGGATCGCTCCTTACAGACAAGTCAAAGCCATATGAGGCACGCAAACCAGTGATCAGGTCGGTCACACGGGAACTCAAGACGTGTATTGATGATGGGCTCATCAAGTCGTTGGTTGTAGTACAAGGAGTCGGGTCGTACGGTCACCCACCAATTCTTGAGCACGGTCTCCACAAGGGTTTCAAAGGACCCGAACAACTCCTTCCGCTGTCAAAGACGCAACGCAAAGTGAATGAGTTCCGGGAAATGGTTGCAGCGGAGTTCCATCTGGCCGGATTGCCAGTGAACCTACTTCACCCATCCTCGATGATTACGGCAGAGAAGATGCGGATTCTCAAGTATTTCCTGGACCCGCTGAAGGGATATCTATCCCTAGGAATGGTGCCATTACTTGGCGGCGACATGCTGTATGACACTACAATGGGATTTAGTGTAGGGAGCGGCGACCAACTCGCAGTGATGCTGGCTCGTGAGCTCGATGCCAAACGTCTCATCTTCGCGATGGACGTACCAGGAATCTACACAGGCAATCCAAAGACAGACCCCAGGGCATCTATCATTGAACAGGTCAATCTCAATGAAATCGATAAGGTTCTTGCGCAAATGGGCTCCTCGGGAACTGCCGATGCAAGCGGAGCAATGAAGGGAAAGCTGATGTCGATTGCACAGGCCAGAGACCTAGTCGAAGCAGGTCTGGAAGTCACTCTACTTTCAATGATGAAACCGGGGAATCTTCACGGCCTGCTTGAAGGCAAGGCTATAACGTGCACCCGGGTGGTGGTGAGGTAGTTAAGTCCTCGGATCACCACATATAATCAGACGACCATATTGCTCGCAGCTTGTGAACCTCCATGCCGTTCACCCCGCTCCACTATCCTATTGCGTATGCGCTTCATAGGCTTGGGAGGAGACTCTCCATGCCCGGCCTAATCGTGGGTTCTTTCGTGCCTGACATTGAGGTCCCGGTGCTATGGCTGTTCGGTGGTGGCCTTCCAGATCACTTAATCCTACACAGCATCATAGGCGTGCTCACAATTGGTGTATTGGTCTCGGTCCTGGTGACACGCTTCCTTTACGCGCCCGCCATATCTGCCCTCTTTGGAATCGAACGAGCCAAGCTGGAGTCAGCCTGCGCAACGAGCTACGTCCTAATTGGGTCGTGTCTCCTCGGTCTGTTCGGTCATCTTCTTCTCGATCTTCCGATGCACCCCTACAATCCACTGCTTTGGCCATGGGTGAATCCTAATGCCATTGTTGGCATTCTTGTTATCCTCTTTGCCCAAGGAGGAAACATCGAAAGCGGTTTCGCAGCTGCGAATCAACTCGTCAGTGTTGTAATGCTAGTACCATTACTCGCGATCGTTATCAAACATAGACATGTGCTGTGGAGCAGCCTGTGGCTTGATGAAACCCGAAAGTAGCATCCTGTTGGAAGCTCGTGAAGTAGCGAAGCAGCTATAGGTACATGTGAGGATGATCATACGGATAATAGAGATTGCCCAAACTGCTCTGCCCTAATGTAGTATTCATAAGGGAGCTTTGCATTTCTGGGTTCGTGACTGTGAGATGACGGACTACAAGGTAAAGGATATTGGTCTTGCACAAGAAGGCAGATTGCTGATCGACTATGCAGAGAAGCATATGCCGGTGCTCATGCACCTGAGGAAACAGCATTCTGACAAGAAACCTCTCAAGAACATGAGGATATCGGGCTGTCTCCATGTGACCAAGGAGACCGCCGTGCTGATAGAGAGCCTAAGAGCTATGGGAGCCGAAGTCGCTTGGTGTGGCTGTAATCCACTTTCAACAAATGACAAGGTTGCAGCAGCTCTTGCCGCTAACAACGTCCCGGTATTCGCATGGAATGGACTGAACAAGGAGGAGTACTACTGGTGCATAGAGAAGACGCTGCAATATCGGCCGAACCTCACTCTTGATGATGGTGCAGACCTAATATTCACACTCCACAGGAAGCACGAAGACTTGATTTCCAACCTGTACGGAGGTTCGGAAGAGACAACAACAGGAGTGATCAGGGTGAGGGCCATGTCTGAAGACGGTGCGCTGAAATACCCTATCGTTGCAGTCAATGATGCAGCCACCAAGCACATGTTCGACAATGTGTATGGCACAGGGCAGAGTACATTTGATGGTGTCTTGCGAGCTTCAGCAATACTGATTGCAGGGAAGACTGTGGTCATATCTGGTTATGGCTTCTGTGGACGCGGACTAGCAGCGAGAGCCAGAGGATTCGGTGCTGATGTCATAGTAACGGAAGTCGACCCGGTTAAGGCCCTGCAGGCACGCATGGATGGCTATAGGGTCATGCCAATGAAGCAGGCGGCAAGGGAAGGAGACCTATTCATAACTTCAACGGGCATGAAGGACATAATAAACGCCGAGCATATGAAGGTCATGAAAGACGGGGCGATTCTGGGGAACGCCGGCCATTACAACGTAGAAATCAACGGCAGTGACCTTGACTCACTTAGTACAGGAAAGAAGAGGGTGCGTCCTGCGCTTGACGAATACTTACTCAGAGACGGCAGACGATTGTATCTTCTGGGTGAAGGGAGACTTGTCAACCTTGTGGCAGCAGAAGGCCATCCATCAGAGGTCATGGATCTTTCGTTCGCCGCCCAAATGAACGCAATGCTCTGGTTGACTTTGCATGGCAAGACATTGAAGCCTGCGGTCTACACGTTCCCAGAGGAGCTCGACAAACAGACTGCCATGGCGAAACTTGAGACAATGGGCATCAAGATTGACAAGTGGACAACAGAACAGACTGCATATGCTAAGGCATACGCCGAAGGGACTTGAACGGGGACTGAGGAGAGCATTGCTCCTCAGTCTTTCTCGCCATCTCAGACAATCTGGAATGTGCTCGCAATAATCACGGCGAGGAGAAATGCATTGAGCAGCGCTGTAGACATGTAGCTCTTCGATAGACCACCTACCCACAGGGTGATTAGAGCAGTGAGGCCAAACAGGACGGCGAACGGCAGCATCAGCAGGGCCACAAACATCACGAACCCGAGCTGTGCTCCCGCCAAGAACGGCAGATACAGAGCCGCTATCACGATTCCGAAGCCAGCCAACTTGTGAACGATTGCTCCCACAGACTTCTTTGATAGTGATAAGAACGAAGTCCATCCAGAGACGACGCCAACGACTCTGTCTAGCCAAAGAACGTCTACGTAGAACAGTGGGAAGAGTGTCATGGTCAGGACAACTGTAGACAGTGCTCTGAGCAGGAGAGCGCCGCTAATCACCTGTGGTGTGGCACTGATCTTAATACCGGCCAAGGAAGAGGAGAGGTAAGACCAGGCGCACAGCCAGACGATTATTGGAACAACAGGAATGAATGACCTTGCGAAGTTGTCAAGTGCTCGTTTGACTTGCATCTGAAAACCGTGGCCAATCTCGGATTGAGTCTGGGGTCGACCAAAGTTTCTTCGAATGAAGTAGATGGCAACTGGGAATATAACCAGAGAGAAAATCGTGAATGCTGTGCCGAATGATACAGGAACGATGACAATCCCTGCAAACTCCATTATGAGGCCTATGAACATCAATGAAAGAAACATCACTGCACTCAGAGAACCCAACAAGAGGCTGAATCTCAGAGCCTTAGACCGGCCCATCGGAGTCCACATATCCGTGCTAGCACGCGGCCTCAGCCTAGGAGGCAACTTGGTATACGTGATTAGGTACAACGGAAATAAAGACAGCAGCATTGCCGAAGCTTGTAGCAGACCCCCTATGTCTGCATACTGGTAGACTTGATTTGAGATAGGAAGTGTGTGCTGCTCAAACTGGGACACACCTTGCAGAGAACGACCAAGCCAATCGACCGACTGCATGACTATTGTGACATCGGAAATCTCGAAGAGATGATTTGTGAAGCTTAACACAAGCTTTCTTGCACTCCCGTCCGAGAAGCTGCCATAGATTGTGCCCGATGAAACGTCGGAAAGCCCTGTTGCAATCCTTAGAGTCGTATATGCAAGCTCAGGCGAGACCAGCTCGTCATAGAACCCGCAAGCTATCATCAGGTTATGGGGGTGGGTCTGGTTTAAGGAGAGAGAAAGGCCACCGAAGTTCTCGCCCATTCCTCCGCCGATGATTACAGTCGCATTGGGCTGAACTGACATGTTCTGCATGAGCATAGCCACACCTGCACCCAATGAATGTCCGAGAACACCCCAAGTTGAGTTGCTTGTGTCAGGGTCGTTACTTTGAACATAGCGGACTGCTTCGTAAGCATCACTCACAACTTCCATGAATGTCCCGAAACTGAATGTCTCTGACGACACTCCATGCCCGGCCAAGTCGACGGAGACGACTGTGAAATTCCTCCGAGCCAACTCGATATTGACCGGCAGCATCTCCGCCCTTGATGCAGAAATACCGTGAATCGTAAGGACTGCCGGTAGGGGTGCGCCATAGGTTAGGATGCGAGGCTTGTAGACGGAGAAATCAACCACCCGGCCATTTGTTCGCGTTATTTGTATGTTCACGACGGTGACTTCCCCCAGTCCTCTCTCAGCGGACCAAACCATGTAGGTTGACGATGCAATGATCACCGAAAGAATGAACAGTGCTAGGTACCTTGGTTCCCTTGCCAAGTTCGTTCCTCCTGATTTGCCGGGTCTACCCCCCGAAATAAGTATTAGCCGTAAGCCGTCTGCCTGCCCTGTGCCTTCATCGGACAATCGAAATGCAAAGGTCTGCTCCAACAACTTGGTCCAATACTCTCATATACGCTTGCGCACGTCTTGACCCTGACAACCTCAGTGGGAGGAGAGTCACAGCCATGTCACACTTGGAAGACGGTGCCAAGATGTTGTCTGATTTCGGCCTCACGCCATGTGAAGCCAAAGTGTATCTGGCTGTGGTCAGACTCGGACCGACGTCGGCAAGCAGGATTTCGAAGTTGGCTGGTGTCCGTCGAGAGGAGGTATACAGAACCCTGCCCCGACTCGAAAAGGCGGGAATAGTCGATAGAGTATTGGGCAGACCAGTGAAGGTCAAAGCATTACCAGTAGAGGATGCACTCTCGCTCCTCATTGAACACAAGAAGGAAGAACTGCAGAAATCAGTCTCGGAGCTGAGTGCCAAGAAGGACAGATTCCTCCTCAGCTTCAAGTCCGAAATCCAAAGTACAGATTCTCGAGAGAATGGTTCCCACTTCGTTCTGATATCGGAGAAGGAAGCGATTACAAGGAGAACGGCAGTCCTAGCCGGCAAGGCAAGAGAGAGTATTGATCTGGCAGACTCCAGTGACTATGTGATCCGCTTCATCTTCAGTTACGCTGAAGCACTCAAGAAAGCCAGCGGAAGAGGAGTGAGATTCCGCATCCTGACGGACTGCCCTGATGATGAGAACGCTGTCCCAAGAGCGTTAGAGAGCTTCATGCCGAGAAACTCATTCAACTTGCGCTACCATGAGGAGATTCCCAGCCGATATGTCATCTTCGATGGCAAAGAGTCTATGATTACTACATCTCCAGGAGGAGGGCTGGCGGAGAGCAATACACTTTGGACAGATGATGCCAGCCTCGTGATGCTTATGCAGAGAGGCTTTGAGGATCAGTTTCGCTCTGCAACCGACTGCAAGGATTTCCACTTCTCAGCTTCTGACAAGCTGGCACGGGTTCTCAAAGGCCTCAAACCAAGGGACCACGCAATACTAGTCTACAATTCCCCGGAGGTAAAGCGGGAAGCCCTTTTCACCTACATTAGGTACGGTTTAGAGAGAGGAGAAGCAGCTAAATACGTCTGTTCAGAAGAAACCCCGAGCGAGATCCGGAAAGCTATGAGAAGCTTTGGAGTCAACGTTGAGGAGTACGAAAAGACAGGAGCCTTGGACGTGCTTCACTACACAAGCATATACATCAGGGATGGAAAATTCACTATCCCGGATGTGATGAATTCGTGGGATAATTACTACAGAGAAGCAATAGCCATGGGCTTCAAAGGGCTTAGAGTCACAGGTGAAATGAGCTGCTTTATTGAGCACAAACTGGTCCGAGAGCTGCTTGAGTATGAACAGGCACTACACACGACTCTTGATATCCCTATTACTGCGATATGTGCCTACAACTCCCAAGCATTGGGTAGAATCGACAATCCGATAGATGTCTACTCCGAATTGGTAAAAGCACACGGTAAGCTTCTATTTGCTGGAAGCGACACTAGGACCTCAGAGAGAATGGAACTCCGAAAGGCCCGATAGCCTCATTGACAAAAGCACATTGTTAGAGTCTGATGCCAGAGCATAGGGGCAAGTAAGACCTCGGTCTCTAGAAAGCCCATCTATGCCGGCACGTAAATCCACTGTCGCATATCTTGCAGGCAGGGTACTCTCTTGATCAGCTTCTTCTTCAGAAGCTTTCTCAGGGCATACCTTACGGTTCTTGGCGCAAAAGAGACTTTGTCCAAGAGCTGCTTCGGGGTAGCTCCGTTCATTCCGTTCTTCCGGAGAAGATCTAGTACAATCGTCTGGCTTTTTGTCAGCCGAACGACGTCTAGTTCCTCCCCTAGGCTTCTGTCACTCATCATATCTGACACCTAACCTATAGATGATCGGCTGACCAAAAACCGATTTAACCATGTGTGACTGCCAAGCTACAGTCACATACCGGTTGTCGAGATTGTAGAGCAGTTCTCAATCGATACTCAACCTGTTCTCTCCTGCCTCTGCGTCTAATTTCGCCCAAGGGAATCCTCGAATCAGAAAGCAGGAAAGAAATTCTATCCGATTACTTGGTATCACCAACCAGACACAACAATGGGTCAGCCTGTCGAAATCCAATGAGTCACCATAGGAAAGGCCAATAGCCGGACACATTGTGCAACAGACAGGTCTGGTGGCTTCAAATGAAGACTAAGCCCGATATCTTGCGAACGGCAATGGATTCCCTGAATGTAGCAGTGGTTGTAATAGATGACAAGGAGCGCATAGTCATGTTCAATCGGACTGCTGGCCAGTTGTTTGGACAGGACGCACAAGACAGAATTGACAGCTCCATTCTTCGTTGTCACCCTGAGAGGGCTGAGCCGGGTGTATTGAAAATGATAGGTCAGATGAAGAGCGGAGAACTGAAGAAGTACCAAGGCTGGGTGAACTTCCGTGGCAGTATTCTCTATGAGTACATCTATCCTCTTCTGGACCGGGACGGCAATTACATGGGTGCCGTAGCAGAGCTGCATCCTGCCGCTGAGAAGGCAGAGTATCTCAAGAGCCGAGGCGAATTCAAGGAACCAGAGCTACACGGCGTAGGAGAAAGCTCGCCACGTAGTCCGCATCCGTAAGAGGCGCATCCGGCCAACTAGGACATGCAATGCGGCTGCCCTCTCTACAAACCGCATTTCAATCCTTCTGCACTGTTTTCGCTTTCTCTGCTTGTCAGGTCAGGTTCAGGATACTGCCAAAGACTATGGTCTAACCAATCTGATTGTCTACAGTTCTTCGCCAAGGTATCCGTTCTCCCACCAAGGATCTAATCTTCCAGCGTGTCGTCTTCTTACTCTCGACCATAGCATTCCTTAGAGCACTCAGAGTCTGCAGAACGTGTTCGTTGTCAACTAGATTCAATCCGTAGGAACCAAGAATATCGAAACACTTGGCCACAGATTCCAACACATCGTGATACAGACCCCACGATCTGGAACATAGACGTGCGATGTAATCGATATTGATGGTGTCAGGCAAGTCTTGGTCGCCAAGCGGCAAATCGTTCAGAAAGGTGATGATATCCCGGATGTCCTTGTCGTTGAGTCTTGAAATCGATAACTTGGAGAGAAGTAGGTCGCTGACCGACAGCGTTGACTCTTCTATCTCTAGTCGCTCCTGCAGCTTAATGACGTGTTCGAAATCCAGATTATCAAGAAAGACATCTACATGATCTTTGGACCCCAGTTTCCCGAAAAGCATCCGTTTCCCGCCCGTTGCCATGGTCATGCCAGTGTTCTCCACATACCCGAGGCCTTTGATGATGCCAGCAATCTGCGCCGATTGCTTTGATAGTCCAGCCAAGTCTATGTCAACGTGACTTCGCTCACAGAAGGCCATTTTCTTGCAGTGAACTTGGAACGCCAGTCCCCCAGCCAAGCGAAGAATGACGCCCTTCTCTTTGGCCGCCAAGAGAAGCCTTTTGGCCTCTGTGATGTCCATGTGAGAGACTTCGCTCAACGTCGATTCATGTCAATCTTTCACTTTGCTTACTTAAGCTGATGTATCGGTACCGGGATTCCTATCTGGATAGAAGTATATGAAAGCAGGGGCATTCCAGAGAGATGATACCAAGAAAACCGAGAATGATTTACTAATCGCAGGTTCGTCGTCAGAATGTAAGACTCCGGAAATCTGGGAATCTGCTGGGAGCATGGCACGCAGCAGGCAAGCCTTAAGAAATGTGGAGATGGCTCGGATTCGGATGTGCGTGAACCGAAATGGGTTGGTGCGTCATGGTCAAGGGGCCCTGCCTAGGGGAAAAATGCGATTTCTGGGCCAGAGTGAAACTAAGGAAGCAGACAGTAGATGAGATTGTTGGCGAAATCCTAAGCAGCATGACCCCTTGCGCCGACACCAGTATCGCAGATATCGAAGGGGCGCTCGATAGCTACTGGGGTGATATTGGTATAAAGGACATGGAAGCAATTCGCCGAGA
>Ga0153915_10000300_pt1 | contig 44917 bp, 37 predicted proteins | sample Opewatmetagenome_2_FD_107003 | JGI IMG/M metagenome (GOLD analysis project Ga0153915, IMG submission 107003) | Freshwater wetland microbial communities from Ohio, USA - Open water 3 Core 3 Depth 3 metaG | ecosystem: Environmental > Aquatic > Freshwater > Wetlands | place: USA: Ohio, Lake Erie...
CACTTGCACAAATATCTTGGTAACATCACATATCGTATGAGGATAACCCTTTTGGCTAAAGACGTAAAGTGTAAGAAACGCTATTTATTCATGCAAATCAAGGGTTGAACTATCACAAAAATCGCTGGATAATTTAGTTGATTCAACCCTTGATTCGTATTACTTTATCATTTGTTTCGTTGAAGGGATTTTTACCATCGGGTGTTTCGAGAAATTCCAATAATTTGGTATAGTGTTTCTCTATTTTGCCACGTACCATTTTCATGGTACTGTTCATCATTTGATTTTGTTCATTGAAATCCTCCTCCAGCAAGGCAAAGGCAGAGGGTAACCACCGTTCCGGAAAGACATCAGCATGTTTGCCACCTTTTTTATAGTCATTGATGGCTTTGTGGAAAAGCTCAATGGCTTCATTCCTGCCTTTCTCCGATTTATAATCCGGAACGGCTCGCCTGACGGCATCCATATTCGGAACAATCAAAGCAACAGTATGGGGGCTTTGATTGTTGTAAAGCATAATCTGGTCAATATATGGGCACAAAGTGACCATCGATTCCTCGATACCTTCAGGACTGTATTTTTCGCCATCGCTGCCTATAAGCAGACTCTTGGAACGACCATAGACATTAAGGAAACCATCCTTGTCCATTGAACCCAGATCGCCAGTATACAGCCAGCCATCCTTGATTGTCCTGGCTGTGGCTTCAGGATTTTTCCAATAACCAGCCATGACGTTTTCTCCCCGAATGACAATTTCTCCTTTATGATTTGGTGGCAGAATAGTACCCGCTTCATCACGAATTGTCACTTCTATGCCTTTAGCTGGTACGCCTGATGTACCAAGCTTATGTTTTGCAAAAGAATTGGAAGAAATTACAGGTGTTGCTTCGGACAACCCATATCCCTGGAACATCGGAATACCGGTGGCATACCAGAATTTCTGCATATCGACATCGAGATAAGCGCCTCCGTCAACAAAAAACTCGAGTTTACCTCCCAATCCTTTACGGAGACTGGAGAACATCAACTTATCGAACAACAGCACCAATGGTCTCAACAGCCATGAAAAATGACGGCCTTTGTTGTATCCTTCCTTGTAGTAAGCCATATTGATCTTGACGGCAAAATCAAATACTTTCTCAAAAAACGGGCCCATACCACGAATGGAATTTTCTACATTTTTCCGGAAGGTTTTTGCCAAAGCTGGTACAGTCATGACCACATTAGGCTGAAATTCCCGAATGGCCAAAGGGATGTTTTTAATGTATTCGAACAATGTTTTCCCAGTCGGGACTGTAGCAATGCCACCACCTCTTTCAATAAACGTATAGAAACCTGTTACATGAGCAAAACAGTGGTCCAGCGGTAAAATCAGCAAGGTCCTGAAATACTCAGGTACATCGACTACTGATAAAGACTGTTCCACATTGGCTGTAAAATTCCGATGTGTCAGCATAACGCCTTTTGGATCCGCAGTCGTGCCAGATGTGTAGGTAATATTGGCCAGATCCTGGCCTTTAACCGAATGGGCTACCTTCATCAGCTCGTTTGGATGCCCGGCATTCCAGGCTTCACCCAGGGCATACAATTCATCCATTGCCATTTCTCCTTCCTCCAACTCTTCTGGTCTGGCACCGATAGCAATGACTTTTTCAACGGTCGTCAGGTATTCCCTTATAGCCCTTATTTTTATTAGCTGTGAAATAGAGACTATCACGAAACGTACTTCAGCATGGTTAATCCTGAATAACAAATCACTGGACTGTGTCAGTTTGACGGATAAAGGAACATTGACGCCACCAGCATAAAACATGGCCAGTTCGCTAAGTATCCAGGCATTGCAGCCTTCAGACAATAACGCCAGACGGTCTCCTTTGTTTAGACCCAATGCCAGAAAACCACCGCCAAGTTTCATAACCAAAGACTTCCCTTGTTTATACGTAATAGAGCGGTACCTTGAATCCCTCTCCCACAAAAAGGGCTTGTCGGCATACCTGGAAACACTGCTCTCAAATAAATCAATCAGTGTTTCATGTTTTTGGGATGCTATCTTTCTATGCCTCTTCCTGAATTTCAGAGGTTTGATTTTTCCGAATAATTTCCTGTTTCCTGTTATATTCATATGTACGGGGCATGTAAAATTTCCAAGTCAATAGACAATTCATTCAACCAGAAGAATTTATAGAGCATTCAGATTTTCTTTATTAAAGGGGTTCTTTCCTTCGGCTGTCATCAGGTAATCGAGACGATGGGCATATAGTTTCTCAATTTTGCCACGGACCATTTTCATGGTGCTGTTCATCATTTGATTTTGTTCTGTAAAGCCTTCAGCCAACAAACCGAACGTGGCAGGTAGCCAACGTTCCGGAAACAGTCCTTCATGTTCGCCCCCTTTACGGAAAGCATTGACGGATTGTTGTATCAGCTGAACGGCTGCTTGTTTTCCTTCCGGGGTATCGTAATTGGAAACAACCCGTTTAAGTGCCTCTTTGTTAGGTACAATCAGGGCCACCGTATAAGGGCTCTGATTATTGTACATCATAAGCTGGTCAATGTACGGAGAAAGCGTCACCATGGATTCTTCTATGCCCTCTGGACTGTATTTTTCACCGTCACTGGCAATCAGCAGGCTTTTGAAACGGCCATAAACATACAGATAGCCATCCTTGTCCATAGCTCCCAGGTCACCGGTGTAAAGCCAACCGTCTTTGATGGTGCTGGCGGTAGCCTCAGGATTTTTCCAATAACCAGCCATGACATTTTCCCCTTTGATGACAATCTCGCCCCGTTCGCCCGTGGGGAGAATAGTCCCTTTATCGTCACGGATGGTCATCTCCATGTTGGAGACCAGATAGCCGGAAGAACCCAGCTTATGATGTGCCATGCCATTAGATGAAATCACAGGAGTGGCTTCGGACAAGCCATAACCCTGAAACATAGGAATGCCGATGGCATACCAGAATTTCTGCATGTCAATGTCCAGCAAGGCACCTCCGCCAACGAAGAAATCCATTTTCCCACCCATGGCGATGCGAAGTTTGGAAAATATCAGTTTGTCAAACAAGCTGACCAGTGGTTTTAACATCCAGGTACCTTTTGTTCCTTTGTTGTAGCCTTCTTTATTGTAAGCGATGGCCACCTTCAAACCAACGTTAAATAATTTTTCGGTTGCCGGTCCCTTTTCACGTACACCTTTCTCTATATTACCTTTAAAACTTTTTGCCAAAGCTGGTACACTCAACAAGAGATTCGGTTGAATTTCCTTAATGGAAAGAGGAATGTTTTTTAATGACTCAATCGGTGTTTTTCCAACTGGTACCGTGGCGATACTGGCACCCATGGCCATAAAGCTATAGAAACCGGCCACATGAGCAAAACAATGGTCGAGCGGCAAAATGAGCAAGGTCCTGTAGGTCGGGGGAATGTTCATCAGCGATAAGGCCTGTTCGACATTCGCCGTATAATTACGGTGCGTCAGTAAAATGCCCTTGGGATCGGCTGTCGTACCAGAAGTATAGGAGATATTGGCGTAATCATCCCCAACCACGGACGTAGCTATTTTATTCAGTTCACCCGGATGAGTCTTGTTCCAGGCATCACCGTTTTTGTACAATTCATTCAGGCTTATTTCACCTTCAATCAAGTCTTCGGGTTTGGCATCAAAAACAAGGACTTTTTCTACTTTTTTCAGTTTGTCCTTGATAGCCCTGATTTTGGGCAGCTGAGTCAACGAAACCATTACAAAACGGGCGTCTGAATGGTCAAGCCTGAATATCAAATCATTGGCCTCATTCAATTTAATTGACAAAGGCACATTCACACCACCGGCATGAAGAATAGCTAGTTCACCGATAATCCAGGCATTGCAACCTTCGGAAAGCAACGCCATACGATCACCCTTTTTCAGACCACTATCCAAAAGACCTCCCCCGAGACGCTGAACCAGTACACGGGTTTCTTTATAGGTGGTAGGACGAAATGCTGTATCCCTTTCCCAAAGAAACGGATTCTCCGCGTAGCAATCGACACATTCATTGAAAAGTTCGATGATCGTTTTTTTCTTCATGGTAATCGGTTTTATGTTTTTCAAGTATTTGTCCAGAGAATCAGGTAATGATCGTGTCAGCGACCGCTTTACCAGCAGCCAACGCTTTGAGGTTCAAATTGACGATAGCCTCTCCTTTCCGGCCGAATATACGCCGGATGCCATCTGTAATTTCTTCATAGGAAATACCCAAAAAAGGCGAAGCAGCACCCAGCATGACAATATTGGACACCCTGGATGATCCCACTTCTTTGGCAATACGATCAACATCCAGCATAATTTTTTTATGTACAGCATCCAATGCCGTTTTAAGTGCATCTTCAGCTGGATAATCCGGAATATTGATATAGGGTGTTGTGTTTGTCACCAGCCAGCCATCAGACGAGAGCCATCCGGCATAGCGTAATCCCTCCATTGGCTCCAGGGAAATGACCAAATCAGCTTTTCCTCTGGTTATCAGGTCGGAATAAATTGGTTTGTCCGAAATTCTCAGATTTGATTGCACATCTCCGCCACGCTGACTCATACCGTGTACTTCTGCCTGTTTCATGTATAATTGCTGATGTACAGCTGCTTCTCCAATGACAGCCGCGATAGACAGGATACCTTGTCCTCCAACACCAGATAATATAATATCTCGCTTCATATTCAACTCTTTTTCTTTCGTGCCAACGTCTGAATACACTCTCGCCTTGGAATAATGACAGAGACACCTTTGTAGGACATTTCATCACGGAGTACGCGAACCATTTCCTCCTGATTCTTTTTTAAAGGGACCAACACATGAAGATGCTCCGGTTCAATGCCTAATCCCAGGCAAATAGCTTCAATCCTGCCGGTTCCCGCCGAATCTTGTCCGCCAGTCATGCCTGTCGTTTCGTTGTCGGAAATGATGACTGTAATGGGCGATTGATCATTGATGGCATCCAGTAATGATGTCATACCTGAATGAGTAAAGGTAGAATCACCAATGACCGCCACGGCATATTTCAAACCGGCATCCGCCGCCCCTTTAGCCATCGTAATAGAAGAGCCCATGTCGACACAGGTATGCATGGCCTTGAAGGGAGGCAAATAACCCAATGTGTAACAGCCAATGTCTCCAAATATCTTTGAATCTTCCCCTTTTTCCAGATAGACCTCATTCAAGGCTTCAAACATATCCCGATGCCCGCAACCGGTACATAAAGATGGTGGTCGCATTTTAACAACTTCAGAAACAACCATTGATGTTATTGTCGGAAAACCAAACGCTTTACCGACGATGTCAGGAGTAAGTTCTCCGGTTCTGGGCAGAAATTCATTCCTACGCCCGTCTATTTTCAACCCTTTATGGAGAAGGCCTCTCAGGCTGTCTTCAATCAAGGGATATCCTTCTTCAATAACAATCAGTTCATCACAGGTTTCAGCCATACTGTTCAACCGCTTCTCTGGTAACGGATATTGCCCTACTTTCAGAACCGGATAGGGACATCCGTCGGGATAGTTTTCCATTAAATAATTGAACGCAATACCAGCAGCAATGATGCCACGGGTATGATCGTTGCCATCAATATAGTCATTATAGACTGACGTTTCTGACAAAAGGATATAATCGCGCTGTTTTGCCAGCAATTTAACATAATTGACACGTGCATTAACCGGTAAAAGCACAAACTGCCTGGGATTATCAGAATAATGAAGGCTGTTTTGTTGTTTTTCAGGTCTGCGGGAAACTCCAGCCCTAGAATGAGCCAACCGGGTGGTGATACGTAGCATGACTGGTGTCCCAAGTGATTCAGACAACTCAAAAGCATCATATACCATATCATAGGCTTCCTGTTGATTGGAAGGTTCGAAAATGGGTACCATGGCAAACTGACCATAAAATCTCGAATCCTGCTCATTCTGTGAGGAATGCATGGACGGATCGTCTGCAGCCACAACGACAAGACCGCCGACAACACCTGTCATTGCCGCATTGATGAATGCATCAGCCGCCACGTTGACACCGACATGTTTCATACAGACCATGGAACGTTTGCCGGCAAATGACATACCTAGTGCAGCCTCCATGGCCGTTTTTTCATTGGCGGACCAACGGCAATGAATGTTATCTGTTTTAGCCTTTTCAGAAGATTGTACGTATTCGGTTATTTCAGTCGAGGGAGTGCCAGGATAGGCGTAAATACCTGAGAGACCTGCATCCAAAGCAGCTTGTGCAATGGCTTCGTCTCCCAGTAAAAGCAATTTATCCATCTGTATCAAAATCGGTTATTTTGTGCGAAAATACAACTTTTACTCTAATATACCTCTTCTATTCAACGCTTTGTGATAGGCAATCGCATTTTTACGGTGTTCCGGGTATGTTGAAGCAAAGGCATGATAGCCCGAAAAATCGGCTTTTGCACACATATAAATATAGGTATGTTTTTCTGCATTCAGAACAGCATCAATGGTTCGTATCGAAGTAATGCGGATTGGTCCGGGAGGCAATCCGGCATATTTATACGTATTATACGGCGAATCAATAAGCATGTGACCTTTTCGTATCCGTTTCAAGGTAAGATCACCCGCCACATATTTCAATGTCGGATCAGCTTGTAATGGCATTCCGGTAGCCAGGCGATTCAGATATAATCCTGCCACTTTGGACAATTCATCTCGCTTATTTGTTTCTTCCTCAACAATGGAAGCCAGCGTATACGCTTCCGCGGGAGTTAGCTTATGTTTTTTGGCTGCAGCTACACGTTCTTCATTCCAGAAACGGTTGTATTCACGAAGCAAAAGACTTCTGATTTTTTCAGGTTCCGCATTCCACCATGCTTCATAGGTATTTGGCAGGAATACACATAGATAGGTGTTTTCGTTGAACCCTGCCTCCTTTATCCAGGATGTATCAGTAAAACAATTCAGCAAGCTAAGCGAATCGGCCATCAGTTGTGATGAAAGCCTTCCGGCTAATTGTTCTACTGAACGTACATTATTGAATGTCAACCTAATAGGAGTCTGAATACCAGCTTTCAGCATCCTGGCCACTTTAAAATCAGACATACCTTTTTTTACTATAAAATGTCCTGTTGGTAGCGGTTCCTCGTAACCCATTCTGTCAAACAGACGAGATAGATTTCGTGTGTTCCTTGTATGGGTAAGGGTTTGAATGGTTTTCAGAACCTCTTCTTTCGTATCATTTGGATAGACATACAGACTGACCGCCTTTTCATTTCGAAGTGAGGAATGAATCAATAGAAAATAGACTAGCAGAATAAAAAAAACACCTAATAATAAAGCACTTAAGCGCAAATATTGACGTATGACCCGTTTCATTGTCTAACTTTTTTTCGAGCTCAAAATTAGCTGTTTTTTTTATAATAAATACGATGGGTTTGTTTGGTGAGTAAAAAGACTTTTCTATCTTTGCACCGCAAAAAGCATTTTAGCTGCGCTCCGGAAGGATGGGTGAGTGGCTGAAACCAACAGTTTGCTAAACTGTCGTACGGGTAACCGTACCGGGGGTTCGAATCCCCCTTCTTCCGCAGAAATAGAAAAAGGCTGTCTCGAGAAGATGGTCTTTTTCTATTTTGCAGGGTATCTTAAAGATGATTATTCAGAAAAATCCTGATAGTTTTCAAACATGTCGACTGTGGCATTTAACTTAAACATGATTGGAATCGTGCAATACATTGATTCGGAATGGCCTTCGTAAACGGCCGGACTCCAGTCAGGCATCGATCGTATCACCCGAAGTGCTTCAGCATCACACGCTTTATCCAGTTTCCGGATGACGACAGCATTCATCACTTTTCCTGATTGATCAATCAGAAATTTGACAACAACCCTACCCTCGACCTTATTTTTCATCGATTCTGCCGGATAACGCCGATTAGTGGAAATATACTTCATCATGGAAATATCACCTCCTGGGAACGATGCTAGTTTATCAAACGCAGCTTCTTCCTGAATCACCTTTCCATCACTTGTTCTGACAGGCCTGATGGCCTGATAGTCAGGATATCCATCCCTACCCCATAACTTGATATCTGTAACCAGATTATTCCTGTAAATCACTTGTTTCTTTTGTTGTCCGTTTTTGTAGAACCATCTGTATTGGCCATTTCGAACAATCGGATTGATGTTGGTTAATGTACCTGTCATATATAAATCACCCGACAGATAATTAACCTTTACTCTGATAAGACTACTCGTGTCGTCCTTTAAATACAAACTATAGTACACAGCATCCTTTTTGTTACAGACATTTTCAAAGGTATCCATCCAACAAGTATCAGCAGGCAGCATGTCGACTATTTTCGACACATTTTCCTGTCCATAAGTATAAACAAGGAGAACTGCTGACAGAAACAGTGTAATCAGTATTCTTTTCATGAATCTCAACGTTATTAGATGAAGGATTTAAACTGTTTTATTCGGTGTCTTGCAATATATGAGCAATAGAACAGCTGACAACAGGGCTGTGCAGGACCCAAAATAAAAAGGCACAGCAGCATTGACATGATCGTATAAAAATCCTGCGATAAGACTAGCCGGCAACAGGGTTATACCAAGAAGAGCGTTGTACATGCCAAGTCCGGTCCCTTTTTTATTTTTATCGACCACATCAGCGATAAACGCTTTCTGAATGCCATCAGTCATGGCCGAATACAAACCATACAAAGCAAAAAGACTGATAATCAATCGGGTATCTGTTGAAAAACCAAATCCAAAATAGACCAGCGCATATACAAGAAAACCACCTACAAGTAACTTTTCTTTGCCAATTTTGTCAGACAGGGTACCCATCGGTATTGCCAGTAAAACCGAAACAATGCTGGTAACCAAATATACCAGGGGGATATACGCGATCTTCACCCCTATTTCATTTGCTTTAACCAATAATAATGCATCGGTCGAATTTCCCAATGTAAAAATGAATATGATCCCGAGAAACAAATAATAGTTGGAAGAGAAATCCCTGAACCTGAATTTTTTCAGTAACGAACCTTCGTTTTTCTTGGCTTCTTTAATTTTTAATACAATCACTAAAATACCCAAAAGACCAGGCAAACCAGACAATAGAAAAATCAAACGAAAATTGCCAGGGAACAACATCAGCAAACAAAAAGCAATCAGAGGTCCAAGAATGGCTCCCATATTATCCATAGCTTTTTGTAAACCGAAACTTCTGCCTGTTTCACCATTAATGACAGACCCGGCGACCAAACTATCCCTGGGCGCTGTCCGAAAACCCTTTCCTGTTCTTTCTACAAACCGAAGCATCAATACCTGAACCGGAGAAACGACAAAGGCATATAGTGGCATAATTATGGCTGAAAGACCATAACCAACAAGCATGAATGGCTTGTTCCTGCCAATTTTATCACTCCAAAATCCAGATAATGATTTAATTATAGCCGCAGTACTTTCAGCGATACCCTCAATCAGGGAAAGACTGGTTTTAGATGCACCAATGGACATCAGAAACAAGGGCATCACCGAATAAACCATTTTTGATGATGTATCTGTCAAAAAACTTGTCAACCCTGTATAGAATACATTCTTGCTGACTCCAAAAACATGTTTTTCGTTGGAATCTGTTCTTGAGGGCAGATTGGTATCTTTCACCTTTTTGGTATTGAAAAATAAAAGGAAGAACCTTTTCCCCATTCACTCTCTACCCAGATAGTACCACCATGTTTCTCTACAAATTCCTTGCAGAGAATCAGACCAAGACCAGTCCCCTCTTCATTTCCGGTTCCCTTTGTTGAATAATTATCCTCTATCCTGAATATTTTTAATACATCTTGCTGCCTGATGCCAATACCATTATCCCTAACCTGTACAATCCATTTATCAGGTTTTATTTCGACCGACACAACAACGGTTCCCTTTGGATGAGTAAATTTAATGGCGTTTGAAATCAGATTTCTCAGGATAGTGCCAATCATATCTTTGTCAGCAACAACTTCCAGTTTATCGGGTAATTCAAATAACAAAGAGATGGATTTATTTCGTGCACACTCTTCCAGTAAATAAGTCACTTCATGGATCAGTACACTAAAATCCAATTTCTCCGGTGTAAAGGGCATTCTGCCTGTCTGAGAACGCGACCATTCCAATAAGTTGATTAACAGGGCTATAGCCTGATTCGATGCTCGTTTTATATTTATTGCAAAATCTCCTACTTTTTCAAACTCGCCTTTTGACGTTTTTTCTTCCAGCAGGTTGCAAAAACCTACTATACAATTGAACGGATTTTTAAGGTCATGTGCAATGATTGAGAAAAATTTATCTTTCGCAGCATTAGTTTCACGCAGAAGGGCTTCGCTTTTCTGAAGGGCTTTTTCTGCCTCTTTTTGCTCAGTGATAAACCGGGCCTGCTGTACATTCTGAAAAGCTGATGTTGATAATTGAGAGGCAATTGTATATAACCATTGAACTATATGTCCAAATTGGGTCCTTGACATGGAAGGCACTTCATGGAAAGCTTCCAGCAACATTTCTTCATCAACGTTAATTTCTCCGGCATAGTCTCTAATGGCATCATCCGTCTGAGTTTCATCGCGTACTTGTCCAATCATCCAGTTGGCAATGTGATGGCCACCTACGATGATGCTGGCTCCTGCGTCCAACAAACCACCGCTAAGACAAGGCCGGACTAATGGTCCAGCAGGATGGGGGGCACCCAAATAAGCATCCGATTTATAGCAATTGGCACAACCTTTTTCGGTTTTTCGAACTATATCATTACAAAAACGAGTGAAACCACTTGGTTTGGTCAACGGTGTTCCATCCGGTCGGGTTGTAATGGAGGCAACCCCTGTTGCTGCGGAAAACTCATCCTGCATGCGTTGGAAATCAGCTAAATCAAATAATTCTTCAAAAGTAACAGGACCTTCCTTTCTTAACGGACGTGTCAAAGCTATGATGCGCTTTTCAATAGCCTCCTCCATTCGCTTTTTTTCGGTGATATCACGAGAGATGCCAAAAGTCCCAATGATGTTACCATGGTTATCAATCAAAGGCATTTTTGTTGTGGAAACCCAGGTTGGTGGTCTGTCGAACCAGGTTTCCATCTCTTCTTTTTCGATAATGGGAACTCCCGTCCGTATGATTTCCTGTTCATCATCATAAGCCTGTTGAGAATGATTAAATTTATAAAAATCATAATCCGTCTTGTTTATTGCCGATGACGGATCGGCCAGTTTAAACTTATCGGCCATCGAACGACTGATACGGACAAACTGGCTCTCCCTGTCCTTGAAATAGATGACATCGGGAATATTGCCCATCAATGCATTCAGAAAATACTCATCCCTGGCACGACCTTTCCTCATGCCAGGTTTAAAAAATGTAAGATTTCTGACTCGTTTAGCCATCCCGTTTTACATCAACTATCACTTATCTTCATTGCAAACCTACTAAAATTTATCCGGTTTCTTATACAATCACAAAAAAATCCCAACAGTACGTAACTGTCGGGATTTGAAGGTTGAGGTACCTGGCGGACTCGAACCGCCGTATACGGTTTTGCAGACCGGTGCCTAACCACTCGGCCAAGGTACCCTTCGCTTTAGCGGCTGCAAAGATAAAAATTATTTTAGCGGAAACAAGCCCTTGCCGGAACTTTTTTCCAGCAATTCCTGCTTAAGAGAGCAACCTGTACATCCCTCACAAGAAGATGGACCATTACACGAAGCAGACTTGTTTTTTATATCATTACGCCTGAGAGTAATCACGATGGCAAAACCGACAGCCCCTGCGACAATAACGATTACCAGTATATATTGAATAATCATTGACATACTACACGCGTTATAAAATATCAAACTCAACCAGTTCGTGCAGGCTACGATTTAACGGCACAATGTTTACTTCAGGTCCATAAGATATTCCTGATTCGTACAAACACGTTTCCACCGTCTTCAGAGCCAGCCCGGGAAGGTTGTTATCTTTACTTAAATGACACAAAAAAACATGTTTCAGCTCATCATGCCAATTCTCAGCCAGAACTTTGGCTGTTGCATCGTTGCAAAGATGGCCTGAATCACTGTCAATACGTTTCTTCAGGTAATAGGGGTATGGACCCTTCTGGAGCATCTCAGCATCGTAATTTGCTTCAAGAACCACAATATCAGATTGCCGCACTAACTGACATACATCCTCATTGACACATCCAAGGTCAGTTGCAACCAGTATTTTATGAGATTTGTAACACAATTGGAAACAAACACTTTCAGTAGCATCATGAGAAACCAGATAGGGAGATACAGTAAAATCACCCAGTTGAACAGCCTCTCCAGGTTCAAGGTATTTTCTGCAACCATTGAGTTTTTGCGTGACCCCCCAGCAATGATCAATTCCATTGTGAGTCTTTTGTGTCGCATAAACCGGCAAACGAAATTTCTCGCCGAACGTTCCAATGGCCTTTATATGATCCACATGGTCATGGGAAATAAACACGCCCAAAATCTGGTTAAAATCCACGCCTATTTCTTTAAGGTTTTTACGGACTGTCCTGGCGGCTATGCCAGCATCGATTAAAATACCTTGTGTATGGTTACCAAAGTAGTAGCAATTACCACTACTTCCGCTTCCTATACTTAAAAACCTAAGTTTGTCCATGTCTGACTATACTGATACAAAGGTAGGATTTAGAATTGGATTTTCTCTATCATTGGCATCACACTTAGTTGGTATTTTTCAAATAAAACCGTTCCTTTGCCTGACCTAACTACATGATATGTCTGTCGTCATCAAAGATTCAACACTAAAAAAAGCGGCATCAGAAAGCATGGATGCTTTTCTGGCCGTTTTTACGAATGCCTACCTTGAAATTACCGCTGGAGTATTGAACGAAACAACCATGTCCAGACTAAACGGCTGGCAGCACAGCCTTCTTTCCTATCATTTTTTCAGAGAGGAATTGTTACAAGGTGGCTTCATTCAGCTCATACAAAATGGATATGGCTGTTATATCTTCCATAATCCCTTTGCAAAAGTATTACGGATAGTTGGTGCAGACGAATTATCCAGGTTGATCTACAAAGCCCGGGAAATCTACGACAGTCATCAGGAAGAGCTGGAACATGAAACAACGGAAGAAGAATTTTACGCCATGTACGAACAGTTCGAAGCCTTCGATGAGCTTGAAGAACGCTTCTTTGAAATTGAAGAAGCGTGTACGCTGGCTATCGCCACGTATGTGGATGAACACCTGTCTGATTTTGCAGACATCACAGATTGAAAAAAATCATTTCTCGAAGATCCAGGCTTCAATTAATTCTATATCCAATTTAAGCACTTGGAAATCAGCGTCGTCCTTATCATTGAAGGTGCCGGTAACAAGTCTGTACAAGCCTTTTTCGTTCATCACAAAAAAAGGCTTGATTTCCATTCTCTTAAGCTTCTTAATCAACGAAGTTGCAAATTTCGTTTGTGAAAAGCTACCTACGATAACCGAATAACGATCCAGCACGCTGGCATCACGCAATTCACAACCATTGGGCTGTTGATTTCCGGCAGAGGCATCGACAGTTTGTTTATATTCCCGTACGGCTGTATTGTTTTCAGGTAATGATGTCTTTCCTTTCTGCTTCCCGACATAAATTCTTCTGCTACCCTGAGGTATAGTTGTGTTTGATACAGACTGGCTCTGGACATTAATCTGATCTGCAACAGTTACCGGTTTCTTTTCTGTTATTTTATCGGTGGTTGCAACAGGCGTGTCTTCAGTCACCAGCTTACTGTCAGCAACCTTGACCTCTTGATTTTTTGCGACGGGAGCAAGTGGTTTGTCCTCCATTTTTGTAACCGGAGCCGTTGTTTTGCTGGCTTTTGCAGAAGATTTGGTAGCCTGAGCAGCCGTTTTGCTTGTTTGAACCACCGATTTTTCTGATTGTGCGGCCGATTGATTCGGCTGAGCAACTGCTTTTTCAGATTTCGCCTGAATTTCAGTTTTATTAGTGGTATTTGCCTTTTGAGTATCTTTCTTTGCAACAGTCTTGCTTGATCTGGACGTAACAGTTTGCTTTGCCGTAACCGATTTACGCTGTTTATACGATGAGCTTTTATACGAGGATGCTGCTTCCGATCTGGTATTCGATTGACGTTTAGCCTTGGTCTTGCCTACTTCTTGCGATGTCAGACCCTGCTTCTTGTCTGTTACTTTTCCGACTTCGGTACCAGCTACCAGTCTGCTTTGCTGCGAACGTGGAGAAACGGACCTGTTTCCGCAAGAAAACAATAAAAGAACACCTGTAATCAGTATCCAGAATAATGATAGTTTCTTCATTTCATCCGTATTTTATGACTTAGAATCTAACCAATATCCACGCATCAGGCCAGGATTGTTTAACCTTAGACAGTATCCGGTCTGCATCTTGCTCATACCGACAGGATTCGATGATTATGCGGTACATCAATTCCTTGTTTTGCACCAACACTGCCGGATGCCCCTCTTCGATCATGCGGCTATAGAGACTACGAGCATTTGTTTTATTGATAAAACTCTTAATAACAATGCTGTATTTCGATAAATGCGTTTCCTCACCCAGTATCAGCGTGACAACCTCAGTTGCCTTTATGGAACCTGATGTCTGCCGATTGATTACTTCATCCGAAATAGTCTCGGCCGTTTTTGCCCGTTCAGTAAGAGCTATTTCTTCATTTTTTTCCTTTAATTTCTGATAGGCAGCATTATAGGCTTTTTCATTACTCTTACAACATGAAAAAAGTAACAATGAAACAGGCAATAAAAGGACAAAACGACTCATGATATAAACAATAAAGTGTAATTAACGAACCATCACGCAAATTAATGCATAATTCAATTAAAAAGCAACTTTCACAAAAATAAAAGTATGACCCCTCCTACCGATATAAATGCTCCAATAAGCTCTCGTTTTGCAATGCTCCTGCCTTTTAGAACAGCTGGAACAATCAGGACGATTGGGGTCAGAGCCATCAAGGCTGAAGCGATACCTGTTTCTGTTTTTGTGATGGCATACATGGAGAGAGCAACACCCAGAAATGGACCAAAAAATGAACCAATTGTAACATCCCTCATTGAAACCTTATCTTTCAAGGTTTTAGAAATGGAAGGCCATCGTTTTGTAATGAATATCAAAACCGTAAAGGCAAAAAGGCCAGTGATGATGCGTATCTGAGTGGCAGCAAAAGGATCATATGTTCCTATCCCCTTTTTACTGCAAATCAATCCCAACGATTGGCCCAAAGCACCTCCTAAGGCAAACAAAAAGCCTTTTAGTGACATTTTGAACTTGAACTGACCTTTTTCCAGTCCTACAAAAGCAATCAGAATGCCAAAAATGGTAAGCAGAATGGCCAGAACCTGGTATAGCCGAAGCGTTTCCCCCAATACAAAAAAACCGATCAGGGCTGTCATAGCCGGAGAAAACGTCATAACCAACATGGATAAACGGGATCCGATGATTGTTAATGACTGGAACAAAAACAAATCACCTATGAAAAATCCAAGAAAACCAGAAATTGACAACCAAATCCACTGCTGAGAAGCGGCATCTCGAGGAAAAAAGGAACCGTTGACAGTCAATCCGTACAAACCAAGCATGAAAAAAGCAAGAATCAAACGAATATAATTGACAGATAAGGATCCTGCCCGCTTGCCTGCTTTTTCAAACATACTGGAACTGACAGCCCAGCAAACAGAAACAGACAGTGCTGATAGCTCTCCTATATACGATTGATCCATAGACTTGCATTTGATGGCAAAAGTAGTATTATTCCAATCATGCCGGCTCTCTCCCTGGCAAAAGCCTGCTTTTTTTTACAACAAAGGCTTTTTCGTTACCTTTGCACAAATGAAGTTGCAAATGACCTATCAGGAAACACTTGACTACCTGTTTACACAAATACCCGTTTTTCAAAAAGAAGGTGCAACAGCCTACAAACCAGGTCTCGACACGATCAGGCAATTGGATGACTGGTGTATAAATCCGCATCATAACTATCCATGCGTTCATGTTGCAGGTACCAATGGTAAAGGTTCTGTATCTCATCTGACAGCATCAATTTTACAGGAAGCAGGTCATCGGACCGGTTTGTACACATCACCTCACCTGAAGGATTTTCGTGAACGCATCAAGGTTAATGGCGAACAGATTTCTGAAGAATATGTCATTTCTTTTGTTGAACGATTCAGAAAAGAAATGGCTGAAAAAGTCGAACCATCCTTTTTCGAATTGACGACAATGATGGCATTTTGCTGGTTTGCAGAAAAGCAAGTTGATATAGCCGTGATTGAAGTCGGTTTGGGAGGAAGATTAGACAGCACCAACATTATTCAGCCTGTTGCATCAGTCATTACCAATATCAGTTTTGATCACATGGCGCTTCTGGGAGACACGCTCGAACAGATCGCCACTGAAAAAGCCGGTATCATAAAAAAAGATGTTCCGGTTATCATCGGCCACGCCTCTGGTAACATCAGAAAGGTATTCGAGACAATCGCATCGGAGCATCTGGCACCGATCCGTTTTGTTGAAGACTCAATCAACGTTACATGCATAAGAAAAGGTGTTTATACCCTGTTTACTATATACGAAGATGGCATAATACTACATAAAGGCATACCCTGCGCACTCAATGGTTTTTACCAGTCAGAGAATTTCGCCACCGTTATTGTCTTGATAGACTTATTGTCCACGCATTTTCATATTAATACCATAGCTATCCGGAACGGATTTAGGAACGTGTTAAAAAATACCGGATTACGAGGGCGTTGGGAGACGCTGTCCGAACACCCAAAAATCATCTGTGATACGGGACATAATGAGGGAGGAATACGTTTTGTTACCGAACAATTACAACAGACACCCCATGAAACCCTTCATTTTATTCTGGGTATGGTCAGTGATAAGGATATCAGGGCTATTCTTGCCTTGCTTCCCAAAAATGCTGTCTATTATTTTACCAAAGCACGCATTCCCAGGGCACTTTCTGAAGAAAAGCTGGCGACAATGGCAGCCCTTTACGGACTGTCTGGTACTACCTATTCTACCGTAAAGGAAGCGCTGGAAGCAGCAAAAAAAAATTGCCGCCCGAACGATCTGATATTCGTGGGCGGCAGTACCTTTATTGTGGCCGAAGCCATCTGAGACAGATTATTCTTCCTCGTCGGACGGTGGTGTCATGTTGTGGTAAACATTCGACACATCTTCGTCGTCTTCCAGTTTTTCAATGAGTTTTTCTATGGTTGCCCGTTGTTCAGGTTCAATATCCTTGGTATCATTCGGGAAACGTTCAAACTCAGCAGAAATTATTTCAAAACCGTTATTTTCCAAATAATTCTGGATGCGCGCAAAATCCTCAGGCTGACCATAAATGACAATTTCATTTTCATCCATTTCAATTTCTTCAGCACCGTAATCGATCATTTCAAGCTCAAGTTCATCATTATTAATTCCTTCCTTTGGAACAATCTTAAAAACCGATTTACGGTCGAAAATGAAAGACAAACTACCGGAAGTACCCAATGATCCACCATGACGATTAAAAGCGCTACGGACATTGGCAACAGTCCTGGTCGGATTATCGGTTTGAGTCTCTACCAGGATAGCAATACCGAACGGTCCATATCCTTCATAAACCATATCCTTATAATCAGCAAAATCTTTGGAAACAGCCTTTTTGATAGCCCTTTCCACATTATCCTTTGGCATGTTGGCGGCCTTGGCGTTCTGCATCAATACACGCAACCGTGGATTTGATTCAGGATCAGGACCAGAAGCTTTTACACAAATGGATATTTCTTTGCCTAATTTTGTGAATGTACGGGCCATATTCCCCCACCGTTTCAATTTTCTTGCTTTACGGTATTCAAACGCTCTTCCCATGATTATCAATAAAAAAATCAGTAAAAACTTGTCGTTCAACCGCGTTAACGTAATAGTGCACCCAGTTGCCGTTCATAATTCTTAATCAGTTTGGCCATGGTGGCATCAATCTGATTGTCTGTTAAAGTTTGAGTCAGATCCTGCAAAATAAAGCTTACAGCATATGATTTTTTATCCGCTGGTAAATTCCTGCCTTCGTATACATCAAAAAGATTGACGGATTGAAGCAGCTTTCGTTCAGTAGAGAAAGCAATCCGTTCAATCTCACCAAAATGGATGGATTTGTCAACCAGCAGAGCCAAATCCCTACGTACTTCAGGGAACTTTGGCAATTCCGAAAAACGGATAGTATTTCGTTTCGAGGCAATTAAAAGTGTATTCCAAAGCAAATCGGCATAAAACACTTCCGCATCAATGGCAAATGGCTTCAATATACTGGATGTCAGTTGACCGATATCAGCCAGTATTGTTCCATTTTTAAGCGCGTATGTTAGTGAATGAGTAAACAATTCATCGTTACCTTCTGTCATTACATATTGATCGCGTTTGATACCAAGCCTGTCAAATATATTCTCAACGGAGGCTTTCAGATCATAAACGCTCACCTTTTCCTGAGGCTTCGACCACTGTTGTTCCTGTTTATTACCAGTCATCCACAATCCGAGGTGCATTTCTTCAGTAAATGCAGACAAGGCATCACCAGCTGTTCTGGCTGCAGCTTTAAAATGGTAGCAATTACCGAATTCGTAGAACTTAAGGTCCGGTTTGCGACGGTTCCGGTTGTAAGCGAGACTTTCCAGCCCGCCAAACAACAGGGTCTGACGCATGACATTCAAGTCATTGCTTAGAGGATTTAATAGATGCACACATGTTTCAGCGGACATTGATTCAAGTTTGCTGTAATAGCTTTCCGATGTCTGCGAGTTGTTGAGAATTTCATTGAAGCCAACAGCCGTTAACTGCTCGGAAATCAGATTCTGTAACTTATGGCTATCAGGTTTTACCGAACTGGATATCGTCGAACGTATTGCCGAAGTAAACTCAACGTTGTTATAACCATAAATCCTCAGAATATCTTCAATGACATCAACATCCCGCTGCACATCTACCCGATAGGCCGGCACTCTCAGTTCGAGGATACCATCCTTTTCGGAACGGATATGGATTTCAAGGGCATCAAGTATGGATTTTACCGTTTCGGCTGACAAAATTTTACCAATCAAACGATTTACTTTATCAAGATTCAGACTAACCTTGAAACCTTCCACCGGTACAGGGTAGCAATCTGTTATTTCGGAGGAAATACGCCCTCCTGCTAATTCCTGAATCATTAAAGCTGCACGTTTCAACACATAGACCGTATTGTCTGGATCAATGCCTCGTTCAAAACGAAACGAAGAATCGGTATTCAAGCCATGACGACGGGCGGTTTTACGAACCGAAACCGGATTAAAGCAAGCCGATTCCAAAAATACGCGGGTAGTTGATTCTGTAACGCCTGAATCCTGACCACCGAAGACTCCGGCGATACACATAGGTTCTGAAGCATTGCAAATCATCAGATCTGCTGCATCCAGCACTCGTTCCACACCATCCAGCGTGATAAATTTTGTACCGGCATCAACGTTTCTGACACGAATGGTATCACCTGTAATTTTTGCTCCGTCAAATGCATGCAGGGGTTGACCCGTTTCATGCAGCAGATAGTTGGTAATATCCACCACGTTATTGATGGATCGCAATCCAATCAGTTGCAGGCGATCTTTCAACCATTTTGGTGATTCACAGACATTTACGTCAGTCAACGTAACACCTGCATACCGGATGCAAGCCTCTTTATTCTCAACAGATACGTTGACAGGATAAGCTGTATCATCCACCTTAAAAGTATCGACGGATGGTTTCGTAAGCTTTATGGAAGGATCAGACTGCTTCAGTAAAGCCGCCAGATCCCTGGCTACTCCAAAATGAGAAGCCGCATCAGCACGATTGGGTGTAATATCCACTTCCAGCACGAATTCCTTGCGAATGCCATAATAATCACTGGCAAGTGTTCCAACGACAGCCGATTCAGGCAACACGATGATGCCTTCATGGCTTGCCCCGATACCGATTTCATCCTCGGCACAAATCATTCCGAACGATTCCTGTCCTCTGATTTTTGACCGTTTGATAGTAAAGCACTCGTCACCATTATACAATCTGGTACCGATGGTCGCTACAACTACTTTTTGTCCGGCAGCCACATTCGGAGCCCCGCAGACAATACTGAGTGGTTCCTTATCACCAACATCAACCGTGGTAAGGTGTAAATGATCAGAATCTGGATGTGACAAACAGGTCACTACCTGACCTATGACAAGTCCTTCCAAACCTCCTTTAATGGTTTCAACTTCCTCGATAGGACCGTTTTCCAAACCAATGGATGTCAGGGCGACAGCTGTATCGGCCGGTGACAAGTCGAAATTTAGAAATTCTTTAAGCCAACTGTAAGATATATTCATAATGATCAATTCAATACTTGATATTCAATTCATTAAGCACCTTACGGATCTTTTCGTACGTTGTAATACGAGTCGGAACCAGCGGTAGCCTGAGTTTGTTTTCAATAAAGCCCATGGCATTCAACATGCATTTTACCCCTGCCGGATTCCCGTCAACAAACAACAGGTTAAATAATTCCGTGAAACTGTGATGAATTTCCAGCGCATTGGCATAATCACCTGACAAGGCCAGGCGAACCATACGACTGAACTCTTTCGGAAAAGCATTTCCAATGACAGATATCACACCAACGGCACCCAGGGTTAACAGCGGAAACGTAATACCATCATCGCCCGAAATCACCATGAAGTGAGCTGGTTTGTGTTTAATGATCTCATCCACCTGAGCTATATTGCCGGAAGCCTCTTTGATCGCCACTATGCCAGGAAAATCTTTGGCTAGCCGGAGAGTGGTTTCGGCTGTCATATTGACGCCTGTACGTCCTGGTACATTATACAGGATAATTGGCAGGTTGGTATGCTTGGCGATAGCGCTATAATGCTGATATAGTCCTTCCTGAGAAGGTTTATTGTAATAGGGTGTGACTGAAAGGATTGCATCTACGCCCATGAAATCGCCCGTTTCCAGCTCTTCCACCAATGCGTTGGTGCAATTGCCACCGACACCGAGTACAATAGGCACACGGCCATTGGCTTTCTGAATAATGAACAAACTGACTTCTTTTTTTTCAGCGTCTGTCAATGTAGCTGTTTCGGCAGTTGTACCTAATACGACCAGATAATCGATGCCACTTTTGATTTGGTAATCCACAAGACGTCCCAGTGCCTTGTAATCGATACTGTCATCTTCCTTGAAGGGAGTGATTAATGCCACTCCCATGCCTGTCAGTTTAGAATTCATCATCCTGTTCCGGCTATTTGTCGGGTGAAAAATGGGTTTAAACCGTTATTGCATCAAGATGGCCTAAATGAGAAAACGGTGGACAAAAGTACAAAAATACTAGCTTGTACGAATACTTTTAAGGTAAAAAAGCAACTGACTGGAAAAAAAAGAAAAGTCATGTTCCTGGTCAACAGTTAACAAGAGGTCATACATCTGAGGATATTGTCGTTGAAGACCTACCCTATAATCAGCATTCGTAAAGAAAAACATATAATCCGTAATGATGGATGGGGCCATTGTCAAATCAATCAGTGTGTCAGCCGGAAAAGAGTCAATTTCGTTCAAACAGGATTTTCGGGGTATTGATAGTACGTTGAGTTGTTTTTTGTTCCATACATGAAATGCATGGGGTAAAAACGTGTTATCCATGCCTTTTTTAGTATAACTATATGCCCTGACAATCTTACCTTCACTTTCGAGAGACTTGACCAGCAAAACAACATCTTCCAGATTTTCAATAGTGAAGAAAATCAGGATCCGATTCACTTCACTATACATTCTAAACCGTTTGATACGTTTGTATTCATGGCGGAGATGTCGTATCCTTGCATTCAGAAATAAGTTGATCATAACAATCAAGTTTATGTTAAGCTTGTTCTATAAGTGCCAGAAAGGCTTCTTCGGTCATCAGAGGAATTTGTAGTGCTGTTGCCTTCTCCAATTTGGCAGGGCCTATATTTTCTCCTGCCAGAATGAAGCTTGTTTTACTGCTGACCGAACTGGCGTTCTTTCCACCATTTTCTTCAATCATTACTTTATATTCATCCCTTGAATATTTTGTAAATGTGCCGCTTATTACAATTATTTTATCTTTTAATTTTTCTGTTTTCAGTGACAGTTGATTGCCTGAAACAGCCATCTTCAGTCCAGCACGCTTCAAGTCATCTACAAGCTGTTTGCTGGCAGGAGCTGCAAAATAAGCCACGACACTTTCGGCAATTTTAATTCCCACTTCCTCTGTACGCATGAGATCTTCTACAGATGCAACTTCCAGTGCCTCCATGCTGCGAAAATGCCTGGCCAGTTTCCTGGCTACCGTTTCTCCGACAAAACGGATTCCCAAGGCAAACAACAACCGTTCAAAAGGCATTTCTCTGGAAGCCCTTATGCTCTGTAGAATATTTCTGGCTGACTTCTCTCCCAGCCTTTCCATATTGGCCAGGGTGTGTCCGTCCAGTTTGTACAGTGAATAGGGATTAGTCACAATACCTGCCCGATAAAGTGCATCAACCGTCTCGGTACCCAATCCCTCAATATTCATGGCTTTGCGGTGAATGAAATGTTCCAGCCTGGCTTTGATTTGGGGTGGACAATCAATCTGATTCGGGCAATAATGCGCAGCCTCCCCTTCATATCGGACCAGCGGACTGCCACATTCCGGACAGTTTTTAATAAACCGCACCTTATCACCCACCAAAAAACGGGAACCCATATCTACCCCAACTATTTTAGGTATGATCTCCCCCCCCTTCTCCACAAAAACCATGTCTCCGATATGCAGGTCAAGGGATTGAATCACATCATCGTTATGCAGGGAAGCTCGCTTCACGATAGTACCTGATAATTGCACCGGATCCAGATTGGCCACCGGTGTTACAGCACCCGTACGTCCAACCTGAAAAGACACCGAATTCAATCGTGTCAAAGCCTGCTCGGCCTGAAACTTGTAAGCAATGGCCCATCGGGGAGATTTTGCTGTATATCCCAGCCTTTCCTGTTGACTGATACTGTTTACTTTAATGACAATGCCATCCGTCGCAACAGGCAACTCTTTACGGGCTTTATCCCAGTAACGGATATAGTCGAACACCTCGTCCAGCGTCTGACAGCATCGAATAGCTTCAGATACACGGAAACCCCAGCTTCTGGCCAGGTTCAAGTTGTCTGCATGACTACTGGAAGGTAGTTCTTCACCCAACACGTAGTAAAAAACGGCATCCAGCTTTCTGGAAGCGACAACAGAAGAATTCTGAAGTTTCAGCGTACCTGATGCAGCATTTCTGGGATTGGCAAACAACGGTTCCTCTTGCCTTTCACGTTCTCTGTTCAATTCTTCAAAGACAGGCCAGGGCATCAATACCTCACCCCTGATCTCAAACTCTTCAGGATATCCTTCTCCTAACAATTGCAGCGGTATGCTCCGGATAGTCCTGACGTTTTCAGTCACATTGTCGCCACGTTCTCCATCACCTCTGGTCAGCGCTTTTACAAGCCTCCCCTGATCGTATGTCAGTGAAATCGATGTCCCATCGTATTTAAGCTCACATACCAATGAGAATGGTTCGTTTAATAGTTTCAGCGTGCGTTCATAGAAATCCTTTACTTCCTCTTCGGAATAGGTGTTGCTCAAAGAGAGCATGGGGTAACGGTGTTGTTCCTGCTTAAAACTCAGGCTGATGTCGCTTCCTACTCGTTGAGTCGGAGATGTTTCATCCCTAAACTGAGGATAGAGAAACTCCAGCTCCTGAAGACGTTTCAGCTTTGTATCAAACTCAAAATCAGACAATACTGGATTTGACAAAACATAATAATCATAATTTGCCTGATTCAGATCTGATCTTAGCTGTAGAATTTCTTGTTCGGGATTCATGGAAGAGCATTTACCGAACAAAAATAAGAAAAAAAACGACTACATAAAGCGACAGGGTATTTACGGCAAAAGTGTATCTTTGCGCAGTAAAACGTTTGCATTCTATGTCTATTTGCCTCAAGTTCCCGTTGCTGTTGCTGGCTGCATGCCTGAGCCTGCCCGTCGGAGCTCAGGATGAGCTGGAGTCGGATCTAACCGGCAGAAGCTTCAATGACAAAACAACCGGCACATCATCAGACAATAACCCCGCTGACAATGAAAAGTCGTCGGCAAACCCCAATCAGATTGATACGCTACGGATACGTTATTGCCGGATTGGAGACTATCTGGGAGAAAAAACCGAGGCCTTCCCGGATACCATTCCGCTGGATTTTCAAAATAATGCCTTTCCTGAACGGTTAAACACCATCGCTGCAGCTCATACAGGTAGCTTCGGATCACCCTTCCAATCAAAAATATATTCCGATCAGACCGCATTCAGTCCTTTTCTGTTCATGCGTTCCTATGAAAACTGGCTGATCGCACCAGACAAATTTACGTTTCTGAATACCACCAAGCCCTATTCCAACCTTAAATACCTCACCACTGCCGGTAACGATGAATCACAAGAAGAAGACTTCAGTTTTTATTTTTCTGCCAATACCAATAAATACCTGAACATTGGTGCCAGTTATGAGCTTTTGTATGCCAGAGGATTCTATGAACAAAGCTCAACACGCAGCAAGCTGGCCAATGCCTTTGGCAATTATCAAAGTCCCAGGTATGAAGCCTTTTGGAAAGCCTCCTATAATTACCTGGAAAACATGGAAAACGGAGGTATCACGGATGACAGGTACATCACTGATCCCTTGCAAATGAGTGGTGGATACAGCGAATACGAAAGCCTGAACATTCCTGTCTGGCTGAGTGACGACCGGAGCCGGCTGAAAAACCACCAACTCTTTTTCAATCATAAATACCACATCGGATTTGAACGGGCCGACCAGACCGATTCACTGAAAAAAACATTTGTTCCGGTCACCAGTATCATCCATACATTGTTTATCGACCGTAGCCAACGAAGCTACCTGTCCGAATCGGTGAATCTGACCTATTACGACAGTGTCGCCAACATTGATGACAGTTACACAGCCGATACTGCAGCACTCTTTCACATCAGGAACACGGTGGGACTGTCGTTGCGTGAAGGATTCCATAGTTGGGCGAAGATGGGGTTGACAGCCTTTCTGGAACACGATTACAGAAAATACACCGGATTATCGCCCAGTGCTGCATTAAGAGATACCGCCAATGCCTACAGCCGACTGAAAATACATCATGAAAACCTCCTTTGGATAGGTGCCGAACTATCCAAACGTCAAGGGACCGTACTTACTTACTCCGCATTTGCAAAAATGTGTATGCTTGGTGAAGACGTGGGTGATTTTGAGCTGTCTGGTCAACTCCGAACATCATTTTCTTTATGGAATCATCCGGTAAAGCTTACTGCTGATGGTTACATCAAAAACCTGCACCCTGATTATTTTATGGATTATTATTATTCCAACCACTTCAGTTGGAACAATGATTTCAGAAATGAATATAAGACGCGTGTCAATGGATCGCTGGATATTCCAGCCTTGGGATTCAGCTTTTCGGCCTCACTGGAAAATCTGACCAATCACTTGTATTTCAATGATGAAGCAGTCCCTGAACAATACAGCGGTAATATACAGGTACTGTCGGCTAACTGGAAACAACACCTCGGACTGGGTATTCTGAACTGGGACAACAACCTGGTTTATCAGGCAAGCAGCTACCCAACCATTTTACCGTTGCCAACACTGGCCGTCTATTCAAATCTATATCTGAAAGGCATGGTCAGTAAGGTAATGACCACACAAGTTGGCGTGGATTGCAAGTATCATACCAGCTATTATGCCCCCGCCTATATGCCTGCTACCGGACAGTTTTATACACAGCAATCGGTCCTGGTCGGCAATTACCCCTACATGAACGTCTATGCGAATTTCCACCTGAAGCGTATGCGTTTTTTCGTAATGTATTCCCACGTAAGTCGTTTGTTTGCTGATCCTCAGTATTTCTCAAGTCCTCATTATCCGTTGAACCCGGCCATCCTGAAAGCTGGCCTGTCATGGAATTTTTATGACTAAAGAAAAAATGCCTTCCCTTGTCATGCTGATCGTGTTCCTGCTATGCTGGATCGCATACATTGCTGTTGATCGTTATGATAACAGGCACAATCCTGATGCTGACTTTCAGGATATCCAGGAACGTGGTGTACTCAGAGTCTGCGGTGAGTACGACCCGTTTGGTTTCTTCACGGACGATAACGGCCAACATGGCTTTCACTACGAAATAGCACTGGATTTCGCTGAAAAATATGACCTGGAATTGAAATACTTGTACGAGGCTAACTTTAGTACTCGTCTGAAATTACTCCAAACAGGCAAATACGACATCATCACGGGCCCCCTGCCTGTCATCACTGAATTAAAGCCTGTATTAGCCTATACCGAACCGCTCTACACGAGCCGTCTTATGTTGATTCAGTTGAAAAAGGATAATCCCATCCGAAATCAGGTTGAGCTGGCAAAAAAAACCGTCATTGTCCCCTTGCATTCACCAAACTTATCAAGACTCCATCATTTAGCCACAGAAATCAGCGATTCTATCCATATCCGGGAAATCAGGGTCTTTAACAGTGAAGAACTAATCACGTTGGTGTCAGAAGGAAAGGCTGATTTTTCGGTAATGGACGAACGTGTAGCCAAAGCTTGTCAGCATTCTTTCAATACGATTGATTGCAAAACCCCGCTTGGTTTTAACCAGTTCCAGGCCTGGGCAGTCAGAAAAAACAGTGTGGCCTTACTGGACAGTCTGAACCAATTCATCATCAGCTACAAAAAAAGCCCCGCGTATACGAGGCTTTTGAGAAAGTATTGACATCATTTACATAGCTTTTGCTGCCATTTCCAGGCAGAGAGCAAGGTGTCTTCCACTGAAGTTTCCGATTTCCACCCCAGTACCTTATTGGCATAATCCGGATTGGCCCATACCTGTTCGATATCACCAGCTCTTCGTCCTACAATTTCATAATTAAGTTTTACTCCTGTTACCTGTTCAAAGGTTTTAACTATTTCGAGCACAGACAAGCCCTTACCAGTACCAAGGTTAAAAATTTCGATAGGATTGACAGCTCTGTCTTCGAGCAAACGCTTCACTGAAATGACGTGGGCTTTGGCCAAATCGACCACATTAATGTAATCCCTGACGCATGAGCCATCAGGTGTGTTGTAGTCATTGCCAAATATCCGCAGTTTTTCCCGAATACCGGCAGCTGTCTGGGTAACAAATGGCACCAGATTCTGGGGAACACCAAGGGGTAATTCACCAATGGCAGTAGACGGATGGGTGCCAATTGGATTGAAATACCTCAATATGATGGATTTATAGGGCAAACCGGCATGAGTGGCATCCCTGATAATTTCTTCCCCGATTTGCTTCGTATTGCCATAAGGCGACATAGCCATCTTGACCGGGGCATTTTCTGTGACCGGTAACACATCAGGCTGACCATATACTGTACAGGAAGAGGAAAACACAAATCCCCTGCCGTCTTTCTCTGCCAGTAAGCGTATAACAGTTATCAGCGACATCAGATTGTTCTGGTAATAGGCCAATGGTTTGTCAACGGATTCACCAACAGCTTTGAACGCTGCAAAATGAATGGCAGCTTTAATGTTGCCGTACTTGTCAAACACCGCTTTCATGGCCTGATAGTCGGCACAATCGCACACTTCCAGCGGCGGTCGGACACCAGTGATCGTTTCTATGCCATCAATCACTTTTGCATCAGAATTGGACAAATTATCGACGATGACCACATCGTAACCCGCCTCTATCAATTCGACTACCGTATGGGAACCAATATATCCGGTTCCTCCCGTCACTAAAATAAGTTCTTTCATCTTCTACTATATTTTTCGTTACATAAAAAACCACACTTGGAGATGCTACCAACGGTATGTCAATCCAAAACTCAGCAATTGTTGTACCTGCAGCAAGGATTCTCCAGGATCACGTTCCAGCCGGTCATCCAGCTTGAGATGAACAAACACTTGAGTGGAAAAATAATGGTTCAGGGTTACATCAAAGGTGTTCTCCCACTCTGAATCTACATAAGTATAATCTGTAAAATAATTGATTTTTGAATTCCAGCTCACTCGTTCCGAAAACTTCCAGCTCAAGACAGACGATACTTTAGAACCAATTTCGCTTCCGAAATGCTTACCGTCACCAATACCATAGGATGACGTGCTCAGATTGACATTGTCGTACAAATAGTTCAGTTTATACGTCAGCGGACTTAACAGTACTGACAAGTTGTATCCTTTTTTATTATCTGCTTTTTTAAAATCAACACCCAGACTGATATACAGTTTAGCCGGTGATAAAAAGGATGACTGAAGTTCCATCGTGTTCGTTTCATAATTATTCAGCATTTGCGTTAAAAATTCGGCAGAAAGTGAATAATACCAGTTGTTGTACATCTTAATACCCAGTTTGCTGACAGCTCTTATCTGATCCGTTGATATATTCAGGTTTCTCAAGGAATCGGAAGAAACGGTATTCAGACCGACTTTTATTTCCAGGTTGTTGTCAAACTGCACATTCTTCAGGTCATTGTAGTTTGCTTCCAGATAAATGGTAGCTAATCCGGCCATATTGCTTTCTCCTCCTGATGACCAGTTTGGAGAAATATATGTTTCTGTAAAATGTAATTTACCGTTGCCCTTTGTAGACCATGGATTATAGGCAATCCGTGGCAGAATGCCAGTCGTTTGATCCGTTTTCCCCGGCAAATAAACTCTTGGCCTTTCAAGCGTGGGTGGTTCGTCGTTTTCCAGTAAAAAAACCATTCTTTCCGGTTCAGGCATATTCTTTATATCGTATTTTATCTGACCGATATTGGCTGATTCCAGTTGCAATAACAACCGTTTCGTGTGTTGCCCGGTATATAACAATGATTGACAGCTTCTTATAAAAGAATCAACTGTCAAAGGCATGAACATATTTTCAGATGCAGGCGCTTCTTCCCTTTTTAACCTGAAATCAGGTTTGAAGGCGTTGAAAACCAAGGGCATAAATAAGGGATCAATTCTCAGAGAGTCCAACACGCGATCTTCTTCAATAACTCTGGGGGGTCTTGGCCATACTCTGTAAGCCATTGGGTCATATAACTGGATTATAGTCAGTAGTGGATTAAAATCAGGTACCTGAGGCAAAGCTATTTCATTATCATTTTTAACATGCATTATAGTTTTTTTTGAATCCGAAACCAGTCGGGAATGATCCTTTACGGTATCTTTTGCGATGGCGTTGGATATACCAGCTACCAGTACAGGGTTGTTAGATGGAGCTTCCGTTGATAGTACTTTTTCTGTCACCGCCGGCCAAACAGTGTCAACAACAATCTCACTATCAGCAAATTCACTATCCGACGCCAAAACAACGGCTGAAGAAAACAAAACACCCAACACAATGGTTAAACTACGATAAAATTGCATGACACGTACGATATAACAACAAATGTACTATTATTTTTTTGAAAGTTTTTTGTACTTTTGCGGCTCCAATTTATATTTTACACCTTTTGAGATGGATAAGAACACCCTTTACGGCTTTATTCTCATTTTTCTGATCATCATTGGTTTCTCCTGGCTGAATAAACCATCGAAGGAGCAACAGCAGGCTGCTCTCGAACAACAGCATCAGAGAGATTCTATAGCCGTAGCTGAAGCCGCCAGACAACAGGTCATTGCCATGTCTGATACGGCAACAGGTACTTTCAGTCAGACAGATACTGCAAACAGTACCCTGACATACGGTGTATTTGCTCCGTTTGCCGCTGGTGATACCAATTATGCTACCCTTGAGAATGAAGTCATGAAGCTCACGCTGTCTTCAAAGGGTGGTCGGATTGTTTCAGCCGAACTTAAGAAATTTAAAGCCGGGGATTCCGGAGCTTTACTACTTTTTGATGAAGCGGCTTCTCAGTTCAACTTTTCATTCTTTTCACTGGATAGCCGTCTTATCAACACAGCTGACCTTTATTTTACACAGATCCCGTCAGATGACCCCCTGCGGCTGACATACAGACTAAGCCTGAATGAAGACACATGGCTGGATTTCATCTATGCGCTGAACAACGATGATTACCGGTTCTCTTTCGAGTTGAAGGGAAAGAACCTTGCCAGAATGATGCTACCCAACACCAATTCACTTGACTTCACCTGGGCCATGAAGATGCGTCAGCAGGAAATCGGACGAAAATTCGAGGAACGCTATTCCGGTCTGAATTATAAATTCATGGTCGATGAGGTTGAAAATTTCAGCGTTTCCAAAGACGTTTCCAAAAGTATACCCGAAGACCTGAGATGGGTATCGTTCAAAGACCAATTTTTCGCCTGCATCGCCATTTCCGATAAAGGATTCAGCTCCAACGAACTTTCTTCAAAAATAGAAGCAGAAGGTTCTCCTTATATCAAGGATTATGTCATGACCTCTTCCATCGGCTTCGACCTGAAAGGCAGCCAATCTGCCAATATGCAGTTCTATTTCGGGCCCATCAAGCATGCCTTGCTGAAAAGCTACGATAAAGGTATCTCCTCAGAGAACCAACTGGATCTGGACCGCATCGTACCCCTTGGTGGAAAAATCATCCGTTGGGCCAATACCGGTATCATATTGCCCATGTTTAATCTCTTTGGCAGATTCATCGATAATTACGGCCTGATTATTTTGCTGATGACATTCGTCATTAAACTCATCCTGTTCCCGCTGACCTACAAATCCTATATGTCGTCAGCCAAAATGAGGGTATTGCAGCCGCAGATCACCGAAATCAACAAACGTTTTCCAGGGACGGAAAAAGCCACAGAACGTTCCCAGGCAACGATGGACTTGTACAAACGGGCTGGTGTCAGTCCAATGGGCGGCTGCCTGCCAATGCTCTTGCAGATGCCTATCCTGTTCGCGATGTATTCATTCTTTCCATCTTCCATAGAGTTGAGACAGGAAAGTTTCTTGTGGGCACATGACTTATCTACCTATGACGCCATTGTAAGCTGGTCTGGCAATATACCATTGGTCACAAAGTATTTTGGCAACCACATCAGTCTGTTCTGTCTGTTGATGACAATCACCAACCTCATCTACACACACCTGAACATGAAGACCCAACCCACCAACAACCAGATGCCTGGTATGAAAACCATGATGTATATCATGCCGGTGATGTTTATCTTCATCTTCAATCAATATTCATCAGGGTTAAGCTATTATTTTTTCCTGTCAACATTGATTTCCATCATTCAGACTTATGCTATCCGTGCGACGGTCAACGAGGAAAAACTGCTGGCACAGCTAAATGAAAATAAGAAAAAGCCGGTTAAAAAGTCAGGGTTTGCTGCACGTCTGGAGCAGATGCAAAAGGAACAGCAAAAGATGCTGCATGAACAACAACAGAAAAAGCGTAAATGAATGATATGCCTGGCGATACGGTATATCCCGCCTTTTTTAACTGATTGATCAATCCTGTTTCACCGATCAGGTGTAAACAACCTACAGCAATGAAACAGGATTGTTCAGCCATCAAGGCAGGAAGTTTGTCAAACCAGTTCAGGTTGCGTTTATCAACCATCAAAGCTCGTTCTTCGGGTGTCCAGTCTTCCCCATCACCAATAGCCTCTATCCGTGCGAGATCCTCGGACATATAGGCACTGTCAAGCTTTTTAATTTGTTCAATATTTTTATCTTTTTCCTTGATACCCTTAACAAACAGTTCAATCTGTCGTTGAACCGGAATTGCATTGAACAACAGCTCAATTTGTTCTTCGGTCGTTTCCAGTGCCAACACCTTATGTCCCATCTCTTTCGCTTTTTTCTGAAACAACAGGTCCACACCTTCTGGCTGCCTGGTCATGTTCATCGCTTTCATATAGGACATCATGGTATATACGGATATCAGCATCATCGGTTTCATTTTATTGAATGGTTCCAAACCATATCCCATAAGTTGTTTGAATTCAGTATCAATCAAGGCATACTCTTCAGGACTCATCAAATCCTTCAGCGATCCTTCAGTCAGGGTGGCCCCCTGCATGATTTTCGCCTGCATGGAAGGATCATTCATATCAATTTCGCCGACAACGGCATCAGCCATTCCACAGAACTCCAGAATCGCTTGAAAATTATGGATACTGTCTTTATCTATGACATGGTGTGTACCAAATAAAAAACTTGGTTTTTCCAACCCATTACCTGATATTTGCCAAAAAAGCTGTGCATTGACTGATATCGGGCCTATAACGGTAATTAGCACCAAAAACAAGCGTAATTTGTTCATTTTTCATGTATTAGATGATAGAAATTGCAGGTTTTCGGAAGCTCTGACACCAGTGTATACCCCATTATCAACTACTAACCGACCATTCAGATATGTCTGATATATGGCATGATGAAAACACTGGTTTACAAAAGGCGACCAGGCACATTTGGACAATATCTGATTTTCAGACAACGTCCAGCTTATGTCTGGATTTATAATCACCAGGTCAGCGTGATATCCCTGACGAATGAAACCACGTCTGTCTATCCGGAATCGGATGGCAGGAGCATGACACATGCGTCCGACCACTGTTTCCTTGGTGAAAAGGCCTTGAGCAGCGAGATCCAGCATCAACAATAAAGAAAACTGGATGGAAGGACAACCGGAGGCAGCTTTCAGATAATCACCTTGCTTTTCTGACCATAAATGGGGGGCATGGTCTGTTGCAATGATGTCGATCAGCCCGCTGGCCACAGCATTTCGTAAAGCGGTCCGGTCTTCTGTGGTCTTAATGGCCGGATTGCACTTGATGGCATTTCCCTGCCAGTCATAGGCTGTATCGTCAAACCAAAGGTGCGAAACACATACTTCAGCCGTTATCTGCTTGTCAGACAATGGCTTATTTTCAAATAGAGCTAACTCTCTGGCCGTGCTCACATGCAGCAAATGCAAGTTAGTCTGGTATTGGGAAGCCAGATCAACGGCACGTGCAGCAGACGCATAACAGGCCTCTGAACTGCGTATCAAGGGGTGAAACCGAACGGACAACACCCCTCCTGCCTGTTTAAGATAGGCCTGTTTGTTTGCCTGAATAATATCCTCCGATTCGGCGTGTACAGCCACCAGTGCCGGCACAGACCGAAAGATGTTTCCAAGCGTTTTTTCATTGTCCACCAGCATATTACCTGTTGATGACCCTAAGAAAACCTTGACACCGCAGATACGGTTGAAATCAGCCTTCCGTATTTCGGATAAGTTCTCATTGGTGGCTCCCAGATAAAAGGCATAATTGGCAAGTGATTTCGAAGCGGCCAGGTTCATTTTTTCTTCCCAGGCCTGAATGGTCGTAGTCTGTGGAACCGTGTTCGGCATATCCATGAATGATGTCACGCCACCGGCCAGGGCCGCCAGTGATTCCGTGGCCATATCAGCCTTATGTGTGAGTCCAGGTTCACGAAAGTGTACATGATCATCAATGACACCTGGCATCAACCATTTGTTACTGACATCCAACACATCAGAATTGTTGAGCACGGACTCAGGAACGGGTCCTTTAAAGACAGCCTGTATCAAACCGCTTCCAATCAGCACAGAGCCGGTGAAAGATGTTCCTTCGTTGATAACAAGAGCATTATATAGTAATTGAGATTTCATCTTCTACTATCTTTTCGTTCAAGGTAGTATGTAACGCCACATGCCCTAATTATACCACGCTTGGGGCTTTTACAAGTATGCTCGTTTCATCAGGCTTTTTGCGGGTAGGTACGAAACCAACTCCTCCAGGTCATCTTGATGACACCAAATACCGCTTCATTGACAATACCCCCACTCATTTTGGAAACGCCAAGTTCCCGGTTGGCAAATACGATAGGGACTTCCTGAATTGTAAAGCCACACTTCCAAACAGTAAATTTCATTTCTATCTGAAAGGCATATCCCTTAAAGTGAATTTTATCTAAATCAATGGTTTCCAGCACCTTGCAACGATAACATTTAAATCCGGCAGTTGTATCAAACACTTTCATGCCGGTAATGATACGCACATAGGTCGAGGCAAAATAGGACATCAGCACACGACTGATTGGCCAGTTTACCACATTTACCACATTGTTTACATACCGTGAACCGATAGCCAGGTCAGCCCCATGTTCTGCACAAGCTTCATACAGTCTGGTCAGATCTTTGGGATTATGCGAAAAATCAGCATCCATCTCAATGATGTACTCATAGCCTCTTTCAATAGACCAATGAAATCCTTTGATGTACGCCGTGCCTAATCCTTGTTTGCCATGACGTTCCAGTAAATGCAAAGCATCCGGAAATTCTTTCTGGAGTTGTCTGACAATCGTTGCTGTTCCATCGGGCGACCCATCATCAACAATCAGAATATCGAAAGCTTTTGGTAAATCGAACACTGCACGGATAATCAATTCGATGTTCTCTTTTTCGTTGTAAGTGGGAATTATAACGACGGCATCAGAAGTCATGGGATCAGTCAGTTTAATTTCTTGCAAATATATGGTTTAAAATAATATGAGTTGCCAAAGAATCCGCATATATTTTATACTTTTGCGGGAATTTAACGGACTTTCAGATTTCAGGATTTTGGAAATGGGACCTCTGCTCCGGCTCTATCAAAACCACCCACAACTAAGGGCGGGCGGGAGTTTTTTGACCAAATCGAACCAGAACCTGTATCTGGGTGGATTAACGGGTTCAACCATTGCCCTGTCTCTTGTAACTCTCTTTCAGTCATGCAAACAATCATTCATCCTGATTCAAGACGATGCTGAGTCAGCTGGCTATCTGTATCAGGACATGGTTCAATTACTTGGGCCCGATCATGTACTTTACTATCCGCCGGGGTTCAAACGTTCTATGAAATACGGAAAAAACGATCCGGGAAATACGATTCTGCGCACCGAAGCCCTCAATGCCTTACGTCAGGAAACCCCCTGTATCATTGTTATGTACCCGGAGAGCCTGATGGAAAAAGTTATCGGTCTCGGCGACCTGGATGACCAGACACTTGACCTGCATACCGGAGAACGCATTGACAATGCCTTTGTTATTGAATTGTTGCACACGTTCGGTTTCGAGCGTGTTGATTACGTGTATGAACCTGGACAATATTGTGTCAGGGGAAGCCTGATTGATGTATTCTCCTGGAGCAATGAGCTTCCCTATCGTATCGACTTCTTTGGTGACGAAGTAGAGAGCATCAGAACCTTCGATATTGAAAACCAACTATCCAAAGAAAAAGTGGACAATATCCGGATTATCCCGTATACAGATAGTGAACAAGGTGAAAAGGTGCCATTTACCAGCCACCTCAGTCCACAAACGATCCTCTGTTTCAACGATATCGAATATACCTGTGCCAAGCTCGGACAACTGTGTGACAACACTCCTTCTGCTACCTTGTTCAGCGCCAGTGAATTCAGACAGGCAGCTTCAGCCTTCCGCTGGATAGAATACGGACGCAGGCCAATTAGTGACAATCAGGCTTCACTGACCTTCAACACATCACCACAAGCCACCTTCGGACGAAATTTTGACTATGTGAGCCAAACATTCCAACAGTGGCAGGAAAACGCCTATACGCTGTATATTCTAAGCGACAGCGCCAAACAAATCGAGCGTCTTCGTACCATATTCGAAGACCGGGGCGACCAGATAGCCTTCATCCCTATTCAGAAAACACTGCACGAAGGGTTTATCGACCACGACCTGAGAATTGCCTGTTTCACCGACCATCAGTTGTTTGAACGCTATCACAAGTACAACCTGCGTTCCGAAAAGGCCAGAAATGGTAAACTGGCACTCACACTGAAGGAAATCACCCAGTTCCAATTCGGCGATTACGTGGTACACATCGATTACGGAGTTGGACGTTTTGGTGGTTTGTTCCGTACTGAAATCAACGGACATACGCAGGAAGTCATCAAGATCATATACAAAGACGACGATGTACTTTTTGTCAGCATCCACAACCTGCACCGCATATCCAAATACAAAGGCAAGGAAGGGTCTGAACCACACATCAACAAGCTTGGAAGTGCTTCCTGGACCACCATGAAGGAGCGCACCAAGAAAAAGGTCAAGGATATTGCCCGCGATCTGATTGCGCTGTACGCCAAACGGCGCGAGGAACAAGGGTTTATGTACAGCCCGGACAGCTTTCTGCAACAAGAGCTTGAAGCCTCTTTCCTGTATGAAGACACACCTGATCAGGTAAAAGCGACGACAGACGTCAAAAGCGACATGGAAAGTAGTCAACCTATGGATCGACTGATCTGTGGAGACGTTGGCTTTGGCAAAACAGAAATCGCGATCAGAGCCGCTTTTAAAGCGGTGACCGACAACAAACAGGTTGCTATTCTGGTACCAACCACTGTATTGGCCTTCCAGCATTATAACACGTTCAGAAAACGGTTGGAAGACTTTCCCTGTACCGTCGAATACCTGAGCCGTTCCCGGTCGGCCAATGACACAACCCGCATCCTGAAAGAACTGAAGGAAGGAAAAGTGAACATCTTGATCGGTACCCATAAACTGATAGGCAAAAATGTTCAATTTCATGATCTGGGACTACTTATCATTGATGAGGAACAAAAATTCGGCGTGAGTGTCAAAGAAAAACTGCGTCAGATGAAAGTCAACATAGATACCCTGACCATGACTGCCACGCCCATACCCCGTACCCTGCAGTTTTCATTGATGGGTGCCCGTGATTTGAGTGCTATCACCACTCCGCCACCAAACCGTTATCCAATTCAGACAGAGGTTTATACACTCAATGAAGATTTACTGAAAGAGGCCATTGAATTTGAACTGGGGCGGAATGGACAAGTCTTTTTGATCAATAACCGCGTGCAGAACCTGCCTGAGATTGAGGACATGGTACATCGTTGCGTGCCTGGTGTCAGAACAGCTATCGCTCACGGCCAGATGGAAGGGCCCAAACTCGAGCAGATCATTCTTGATTTTATGGATTATGCTTTCGACGTGTTGATTTGTACCAGCATCATCGAATCGGGCGTGGATATACCCAACGCAAACACCATGATCATTAACAATGCACACCGGTTTGGATTGAGCGACCTCCACCAGTTGCGCGGTCGTGTGGGACGCAGCAACCGTAAGGCCTTCTGTTACCTGTTGGCCCCACCTCTTGCTACACTGACGCCTGAAGCCAGAAGGAGGTTACAGGCCATCGAGAATTTTTCCGACCTTGGAAGCGGGTTCAACATCGCGATGCAGGACCTTGACATCCGTGGTGCCGGTAACATGCTGGGGGCTGAACAAAGCGGCTTCATCGCGGATCTTGGTTATGAGACCTATCAGAAAATCCTGAATGAAGCCATACAGGAACTCAAAGACGAAGAGTTCTCCAGTCTTTACGCAGAAGAGCAACAACTGACACGTGACGGTGCTCACACCTATGTTTCTGATTGCACGGTGGAATCGGATATGGAATTGATGTTTCCTGACTCATACGTGCCAGGGGCATCTGAGCGAATGAGCCTCTATCGTGAAATGGACGGGCTCGAAACAGAAACTGAAATCGCTGCCTTTGAAAAGCGTCTGACCGACCGGTTCGGGCCCATTCCGAAGGTTGCATCCGAGTTGATTGAAGTGATTCGTCTGCGCCGGATTGCCAAAACACTAGGCATGGAAAAAGTCGTGCTGAAAAACGGCCAGATGATTTGCTATTTCATTAATAATCCTTTATCCGGATTTTACCAGTCACACGCTTTTGACGGCATCCTCCAATACCTGTCAAAAAACGTCAAAAACAACCGGTTGCGTGAACAAAACGGTAAACGATCTCTCCTTGCCGAAAACATAGAAAACATCGGACAAGCGCTTGTTCAACTCAAATTAATGCAGTAAATTTGTCCGTTCACCATTAATTTGAAGTGTTTCCAATAGCCTTCCTGTTTTTTAACTAATTTGTTATGATTAAACTTAATTTTCCTGATGGTTCAATCAGGGAATACCCGAAAGGGACTACCGCCTATCAGGTAGCAGAGGCTATCAGCCCCCGCCTGGCTCAGGATTGCCTCGCCGCTTCCATCAACGGAGAAACCATCGATCTTGGCCGTCCTATCACATCAGACGCCTCTATTCAATTGCTCAAATGGGATGATACAGAAGGTAAACACGCCTTCTGGCATTCTTCAGCACATTTAATGGCGGAAGCCTTGCAACAACTCTACCCTGGCATCCAATTTGGTATCGGCCCGGCCATTGAGAATGGTTTCTATTACGACGTTGATCCAGGTGAATCCCTCATCAAAGAATCTGATCTGGCTGCTATCGAAGCAAAAATGATAGAGCTGGTCAGCAGAAAAGAAGCCATTGTTCGTCAGGACATTTCCAAAAAAGATGCGCTCAAGCTGTTTGGAGACAGGGGAGAAACCTATAAGACCGAACTTATTTCCGAACTGGAAGACGGTACTATAACCACCTATACACAAGGGACTTTTACTGATCTGTGCCGAGGTCCGCACCTGATGAACACAGAACCGATCAAGGCCATCAAATTGTTGTCCGTAGCTGGTGCATACTGGCGCGGAGACGAGAAACGCAAGCAAATGACCCGTATTTACGGCATCACTTTCCCAAAGAAAAAATGGCTGGATGAATACCTGATCCTGCTCGAAGAAGCCAAAAAACGCGACCACCGCAAGATTGGCAAAGAGCTGGAATTGTTTATGTTCAGTGATGCTGTCGGCAAAGGACTTCCCATCTGGCTGCCCCGTGGTACGGCCTTGCGCCTGAAGCTGGAAGAATTCCTGAAACGCATCCAGAAGAAATTCGGCTATCAGCAAGTGATAACCCCACACATCGGTCAAAAAGAACTGTGGGTAACTTCAGGACATTACGCCAAATATGGCAAAGATTCCTTCCAGCCCATTCATACACCGGAAGAAGGCGAAGAATACCTGCTCAAACCCATGAACTGTCCGCATCACTGCGAAATCTACAAGTTCCTGCCCCGCTCCTACAGAGACCTACCCTTGCGTTTTGCTGAATTCGGAACCGTTTACCGCTATGAACAGAGCGGCGAACTTCACGGTTTGACCCGCGTACGTAGTTTTACACAGGACGATGCACATATCTTCTGCCGTCCCGATCAGCTGAAAGACGAATTCCTCAAAGTGATGGACATCATCTTCATCATCTTCAGGGCCCTCGATTTCAAGAATTTCGAAGCACAGATTTCCCTCAGGGATCCCAACAACAAGGAAAAATACATCGGAAGCGATGAAAACTGGGAAAAATCCGAGCGCGCCATCGTGGAGGCCTGTCAGGAAAAAGGGCTGAATGCTAGTGTCGTACTTGGCGAGGCTGCTTTCTATGGTCCAAAGCTTGATTTTATGGTGAAAGATGCCATCGGCCGTCGCTGGCAGCTCGGCACCATTCAGGTGGACTATAACCTGCCTGAACGTTTCGAACTGGAATACGTCGGTAACGACAACCAGAAACATCGTCCTATCATGATTCACAGGGCTCCATTCGGTTCTATGGAACGTTTTGTTGCTGTGCTGATTGAACATACCGCCGGTAAATTCCCGTTGTGGCTGACACCTGATCAGGTGGTCATTCTGCCCATCAGTGAAAAATTCAACGACTATGCGAACGAAGTGGCCGCCTACCTGAATGAAAAAGATATACGGACTATTGTGGATGACAGAAACGAGAAAATCGGCCGGAAAATCCGCGACAATGAATTGAAACGAATCCCTTACATGCTCATTGTTGGAGAACAGGAAGCAGAAAAACAAGAAGTTTCCGTAAGAAAAAAAGGCGAAGGCGATAAAGGTTCAATGAATTTTACTACCTTTGCCGCACTTTTGACTGAAGAAGTTGATAAAATGATGACAACCTGGTAGCGTATTTCACTGATAATTAAACTTTTAAAAATAACAAACGAGGTAAGACAACTGAATGAGGAACGATGATTTAAAAATGCAGTACCGGATCAACGAACGTATCCGTGTCAAAGAAGTTCGCCTGGTTGGCGACAATGTGGAACAAGGGGTTTACCCAATCCAACAAGCATTGGACATCGCCGAACAAAAGCAACTTGATTTGGTGGAAATTTCCCCGAATGCTGTGCCTCCCGTCTGTCGTGTTATTGATTATCAAAAGTTTCTGTATCAGCAGAAAAAACGTCAAAAGGAACAAAAAGCCAAGTCGACCAAGATCACCCTCAAGGAAATCCGTTTCGGACCCCAGACTGATGATCACGACTATAATTTCAAGCTGAAACACGCCAGGGCGTTCTTGGAAGAAGGGTCAAAGGTAAAGGCTTATGTATTTTTTAAAGGTCGTTCCATCCTGTTCAAGGAACAAGGCGAGGTGTTGTTGCTTCGTTTTGCCAACGACCTGGAAGATTATGGAAAAGTAGAAAGCTTACCTGTTCTTGAAGGCAAACGCATGATTATCATGCTGGCGCCCAAAAAGAAAGGAGTTGTTCCTGCCCCAAATAAACCAGTTACAAATTCAAAAACAGAGCAAAATGCCAAAGATGAAAACTAATTCCGGTTCCAAAAAGAGGTTTACCCTTACCGGAACAGGTAAAATCAAGCGTAAACACGCGTTCAAGAGTCACATTCTGACGAAGAAGACAACCAAGCAGAAACGTAACCTGACCCACATGGGTATGGTAGACAAATCGGATGTCAACAACGTGAAAGTGTTGTTAGGGCTCAAGTAAACCGTCAGAGAAATTATCCGTTTAGTTTTTTAACCGAATGTCTTAGCTCAAAAGTTCATCTGAGAAGCATGACGCTAACATTCAAAAAAAAGTAACAACATGCCAAGATCAGTTAATCACGTTGCCTCGAGGGCAAGAAGAAAAAAAGTGTTATCCCTGACAAGGGGTTATTTTGGATCCAGAAAGAATGTTTGGACCGTTGCAAAAAACACCTGGGAAAAAGGGCTGCAATATGCTTACCGTGACCGTAAAACCAAGAAACGCGAATTTCGTGCACTGTGGATTCAGCGCATCAACGCTGGTGCCCGCCTGGAAGGCATGTCCTACAGCCGTTTAATGGGTGCCTTACACAAAGCCGGCATTGAAATCAACCGTAAAGTGTTGGCCGATTTAGCCATGAACGAACCACAAGCCTTCAAGGCCATCGTTCAGAAAGCCAAAAACGCCTGATTGCATTATTAACAGAATAGTTGAGAAGTTGTCATATAAAACAACATAAATATCGGCCTGTTTATTTGGTTTTATCCAGTATATTTTATATATTTGTCATAGAGAAGTTGCGTCAATCTTGATTGGCAGACTCATCAATTTTGTTCAAAACACCGAGACATTAGCTCAGGCTATCAATGGCGGGCCGCAAATTCGAAAGAATCGCATTGTGCGCAGTGGATTACAAAGAGAGCCGGCACTCAAATCCTGTCATACGGAGTTTCACACATCGCGTTGATGCAGCTTCTTCCAAATCACATTGGGGCCCTCCGATTTCCGGAGGGCCTTCAATGTATAATTCCTACTTGTGCAATGAGCCGAATAATCAGAGCCGCTTTAATACAGGAATCATCAGGTCCGGACACAAAGACGAACAACCAACTGTTGAAAACACGCATTCATTCATGCAGCGAAAAAGGTGCTGAACTGGTTGTTCTTCAGGAACTGCATGATAGTTTATATTTCTGCCAAACTGAAAACATAGAGGCTTTCGCCCTGGCCGAACCCATTCCTGGACCATCAACCGAATTTTATGGTACCATCGCCCGTGAATCCGGGATAGTTTTGGTGACCTCCCTTTTTGAAAAACGTGCACCGGGCATCTATCACAATACCGCCGTCGTGTTCGATAAAGATGGCAGTATCGCCGGAAAATACCGTAAAATGCACATTCCAGACGACCCAGCCTATTATGAAAAGTTCTATTTTACACCAGGCGACCTGGGATTCGAACCAATCCAGACATCCATCGGAAAGCTTGGTGTCCTGATATGCTGGGATCAATGGTATCCGGAAGCCGCCCGTATGATGGCGTTAAGAGGTGCTGAATTACTTATTTATCCGACTGCCATTGGCTGGGAGAGCAGTGATACGCCAGACGAAAAAAAGCGTCAACAGGAAGCCTGGATTACCACACAACGCGCCCACGCTATTTCCAACGGCCTTCCTGTCCTGTCTGTCAATCGCGTTGGATATGAAGCCGACCCTTCCGGTCATACCAGTGGCATCCAATTTTGGGGACATAGTTTTGTAGCTGGTCCACAGGGAGAATTCCTGGCCGTTGCCTCCGATAACAAACCGGCCATACTGTTGTCAGACATCGACCTGACCCGTTCTGAAAATGTACGTCGCTGGTGGCCATTCCTTCGTGACCGTCGTATCGATGCCTACGATCTTTCCAAACGTTTTCTTGACGACTGACGAGATTTATACTTTGTTCATCGGGTTTTCAGCCCCGTTTTATCGATTTTGGCTTTATTAAACCGTTTGAGTCCGGTATTTTTGCAGCATCAAATCATTCCGACAGTCAACCGGAAATCATGCATGAGCTGTAACTGATAGGAAAAATTTTGACAATCAATTTGTTAAAACAATTAATCTGAACAAAGACAATGAAGAACGAAACAAACCGATTTAACGAATGCTATCCCATGAGACCAAGAAGGGGCGGCTTCGCTGTAGCCCTGACACTGATTATTGCCGGACTTGTTTTCCTGTTTATCAACACAGGCATTATTCCAACCGAATATGAATCATTATTGACGGCCTGGCCTATCTGGTTGGTTTTAGTCAGTCTATTTTTAATTTTTCACCGGAATTTCGGAACCGGACTCATCATTCTGGCCGTCGGCCTATTTTTTTTGATACCCTATTTGAGGCCCATCCATCCGGAATTAGGCATTCCGGATCACTTCACACGTATCTATTGGCCCTTATTGCTGATACTAGGAGGTGTATTGCTGATAGTCGAAAAATTTGTCTGTCATAAAGGAAGCATATTTGTCGGATGCAAACCAGGACATACATCCAAATGGGACAATGAAGACGGGTTCCTGCGAATTGAAACAGCCTTTGACAGTCGTAAAAACATTGTCCTTGACCCTGTCTTTAAAGGTGGCGATGTAAGATGCTCCTTCGGTGAAGTGGTCATCGACCTGCGGAAAACCTCGCTGGCTGAAGGCACAACCAAACTTATTGTTGACGTTTCCTTTGGCTCTGCAACCATCATTGTTCCCAATACCTGGAATGTTCAGGTACGTGGTGATGGATTCTTCGGTACTTTCAACGACCACAGACTCACGAAAAGCTTTTATCCGGACGAACCACGGAAGCTGACCATCGAAGGGAAAGTGGCTTTTGGAGAATGTGAAGTCAGAGACTAAACGACAATGAAGCATCCCGCATTCGATACCATACCACGGACACTGCTCTTTTTCAGCATTTTCATCCTGGCCGGTGCAATGATACCACTTTGCCTGGCCGGGCTGATTGCTGTCAAAACCAGCATCCTGATGATCCAGGGTGTTATATCTGGCTTATTAGTGTGCGGCCTCTCTGTTTTGTTGTGGTTTGTAACCCGATTTACCAAACTGACAGGGGACACTATCATCCAGGGGGTTTTCAATCATCTGGCCCTGCTATTGCTGATTCTGTTGGTTTGGTTAGGCTCAGAAAACCTCTTGTTTTACCTGATATTGCCTGAAGAAACCTATCAATCATTAACCAGTCTCATTCCTTTTAAAATCGTTATCGGTATCCTGGTTTTTGTCATTATCATACAACAATACAACAAGCAGAATACGGATTCATCTCTTGACGAAGAAATGGAAACTAAACTGGCACCAGACAGTCCAATCACATTAACCAAAAGGACTGTTCAGGAAAAAATTACCGTCAGGTCTGGTTCTAACATCCACATCATACCGGTATCCGACCTTTTATACCTTCAGGCCGAAGGCGACTATGTTATTCTATATACGGCTTCAGCCCGTTATATAAAGGAAGAAACGATGAAACACCTGGAAGCCGGACTGCCATCATCCTTTATTCGTATCCACCGTTCGTGCATTGTTAACACTAACGTCATCTCCCGCATCGAACTCTACGAAAAGCAACACTACCAGATCACCCTCAAGACCGGACACCAACTCAGGGCAAGTGTATCCGGCTATAAATTACTGAAAGAAAATCTGCAGCTGTAACCCGAAATTGTTTGCTATCTGTTTTATTTTAAGGCCGCTTCAATGTCTTTCATTTTCCCGTAAAGTACCATGATGGATCCTTCTTCCAGCAACGTACTGGCTGAAGCAATTTCTTGTACCTGTTTTGTTTGTTTAACCACGCCTATGGAATTTTTTTCATCAACAATCCTGATCGTTGTCAGTACCATAATATTGTATTTGTTTCTGAAATCCAGTTCAGACAACGTTTTACCGACATACCGTTTTGGTACCACTGCTTCAATAATATTGAACTCACTGGTGATCTCATAGGAATCAATCACTCCTTTTATGTTGAGTTTTTTGGCCCAACGATGAGCGGTTTCTTCTTCCAGATAGACAATATCATCGACCTGCATCGCTTCCAATACCGTTCTGTGTAATGGCGATATAGCCCTGCTAATCAAATGTTTCGGCTTCATTTGTTTCATGACGGCTGTTGCGAGCAGGTTTGCTCCTTCATTCATGCCGATACATACGACGACAGCATCAGCCTCTTTGACAGGCAGGCTGATCACCGATTCGGGATCGGAAGGATTCATACAGACGGTATGTGTCATATACCCTTTGTTAACCTCCACCTTACTCATGTCCGGATCGACACCGATTACTTCATGCCCCATTTTTGTCAGTTTCTGGCCCAGGGAGGAACC